>Ga0214919_10005088_pt1 | contig 18865 bp, 18 predicted proteins | sample LL1503_MetaG_FD_177994 | JGI IMG/M metagenome (GOLD analysis project Ga0214919, IMG submission 177994) | Freshwater microbial communities from Lake Lanier, Atlanta, Georgia, United States - LL-1503 | ecosystem: Environmental > Aquatic > Freshwater > Lake | place: USA: Georgia | collected...
CAGGCCGCTGCTGTACGGAAACGTGTCCACCATGGTCTGAAACCCCCCCAAAATCTCCAGTGCTTGGCGGTGTGATGTGGGGCAAACAAACTCGGCACGCGCTCTGCAACCGTCGAGCGCCGCTTCCACCTTGGCTCGGGTGCGGGCGTACTGAAACTGTTGGTGCACAAAACAAATCGGCCCGACCATCTGGCGCAAATAGGTCATAAAGGCGCGTGAAAGTTTGGCCGGGTTGGAAAACACCAGCGGCGTGCGGCTGCGCCGGGCCCAAGGGGTAAGCGCGGGCAAATAGCCCGGCGGCGTGTAGGTGGCGTAGCCCTCAGGAATGTTCACCAAAGGCTCGGAGTACAAATGCTGCAACTGCAGGGGTGACTGCCAGGGGTCGCCAATCCAGCCGTCAAAACTTTCCAAACCGGTGGTCATGCTCTGGCCGCCCACCCACTTGTACATAGCGCGCGCGGGTTTGGCCGACATGGCCTTGAGCGCCACCGGGTCCATCCAGCCCCCGAGGTCGTAGAGCACGTCCAGGTCTTGGGCATGGATGCTGCGGGCCAGCGCCTCGGCCGACAAGGCCTGCACGTCCAGCCACTCGGTGGACAGGGCGCGAAAGGCGGCGCTGGCCCAGTCGGATTTGTAACCCCGGTTAAAGACCACGATGTCCGAGCCCCTGGCCACATGCTGCCAGCCGGAAATCGTCAAAAAATACACCGGCGAGTTGCAAAACAGGGGAGAAATAATGCCTACACGCGGCCGCGCCTTGGCCGAGCGGCGCGGCGCCAGCGGCGGCAGTTGCATTTGCGGTAAGCGCATGTGCTGCTGCGAGAAGCCGATCACCCGCTGCGTCAGCGCGGTGGCAGACATATCGCGGTCGTACAGGCTGGCCATCAGCGTGGTCAGCTCGGCGTCCACCGCGTGCTGCGGCTGGTTTAACAGGGGCTGCACCAAATGAATAGCTTGCAGTGGCAGGCCAAAAATGTTCATGGCCAAATCGGCTTTGGCCACCAACGCCTCGCCTTGGCCCGGCTGCAGTGTCAGGACTGCGTCAAAGCTGGCGTCTGCGGCTTCCATCTTGCCCAGCGACTTGCACGCACGTCCTTGCAGCAGCAGGCTTTGCCATTGCGCGGGCGCCAGGGCCAAGGCGCGCTGGGCGCTTTCCAAGGCCAGTTGCGCCTGGCCCAGCGCCAGATGCGCGGCGCCCAGATGGTGCTGGACCTGCGGCACCCGGGGAAGCCACTGCGCCGCGGGCAACAGCAGTTCGCGCGCCTCGGTCCAGCGGCCGGCATTGAGGGCACGCTCGGCCCGGTCTAGCCAGGCTTGCAGGTCTTGAGGGCGTTCCACCATCGTCGCAGACCGCCTTAGCCGAACAGATGCAAGAGCTGTGGGTTGCGCACCCGCGCGTCAAAACCGGCGGCGGCGCGCGCTTTGTACAGGGCGCGGTCGGCGGTGTTGACGCCGGCACTCTCCTTGTCCCAATCGGCCTCTACCAGCACGCTATTGGGCTCGTAGACATAGCGGCCTTGTTCGCGGGCAATGAGCGTGAGCTCGGTGTCGGCGTAGTGGCTGCGGTAGGCGCTGTGGAAAAAGTCACCGCCATAGACCGATTGCGCCCAGCTGCGCTCGGCCAATCCAAAGGCGGCCAATTGGCCCTGCCATTTGCCGTCGTTAAATCCCAGCAGCCCCGCATTTTTAGTCTGTAGTGCGCGCAGTGCCAAGGCAAGCCAGGTGCGCCCAGCGAAGGCGTCTTGCGCCATGTAACCGAACCAGGGGCTGCGGGTGGCGGCAAAGGCTTGATTGATAACAGCAATAAATCCCTGGCGCACCTCATCGTGCACGGCGAGCAAGAGCGCGGGCGCACCTGCACGCGTGGCAGCCAAGCGCGCGGCGCGTGTGGCTTGAGCGGCGTCGGTGTAGGGCATAACCATAATGGCGCCGCTGCATTCAAGGGGCGCCAGGGTGGCGAGTTCAGCCGCGTGGACAAAGCGCACCTCCATGGCGGGCTTATTCATGGCGGTCTACCCGGCGTGGGCTTCGCTGTGTTGGTTTGGCGGCTGGGCCGGGCGCACGCGCCATAAGGTGGGTTCTCCGGCCTTGGGGGCCTTGGGTTAGACGGAAAGAACAAAAATGCTGCTGCGAGTCTAGCGCTGCAGACTCCGCTTTTTGCCATACGGATGCGCATCCGCGGCAAGGGCCAGCGGCGCCAGCGCGTGGGGGTATTATTCTGCGACTGCACTTGCGGCCGCCCCCAGCCCACACCCCCCAGAACCAGATCACCCTATGGCTACAAAAGCACCTTCCAAGATCACCCGCTCTTCCACAGCCAAGACCGACGCGCGCACCAAGCCGCAGCCGGCCGTGACGCAGCCCAAAGCTGCGGCTGCGCCGGCAAAGACCAAGGCCAAAGCAGTGGCCAAACCCGTGGCTAAGACGGCATCGGCACTGCCGGCCAAAAAGGCCCAACGCGCACAGCCTGTAGCTAGACCGGCTGTGGCTGCCAAACCGGCTGGCAAGCCCGCTAGCAAACCGGTCGCGGCGCGCCCTTTGGCCAAGGCAGCGAGCGCAAAACCCAAGCGCGCTGCGCCGGCCAAAGCCGCCAAACGACCCAAAGAGCTTTCGCCCCACGGCCTAATCAAGGGCAAGCACATCGTCTGCTTTTGGAAGCAAAACGACCTAGGATTGTTTGGCCGTCGCCCGGACCGCTGGATCGCCTTGTGGGAGCAAGACCCGAAGGTCGAAAAAGTGCTGGTGTTTGAGACGCCGCTGAGCCAACGGGCGCTGGAGGAGTGGCTCAAACGCGCGGTTACGCTAGACGCCACCAGCGGCAGCGAATACCGCCTTTTGCTAGACCAAGCCGTGGCCAAGCTGCAGGGCGACTGCGACACTGGCAAAACCACTTACAAAACCTACCTCACACCCGCCGACAAACCCGCGGACAACCAAGACTACCTGCGCTGGGTGCTGCAGCAGGTCAAGGAACAAGGTATCGTCGCGCCCACGGTAGTGCTGTGGCCTGCGTGCTATGCCAACGCGGCACTGGTCAAGGCAATGAAACCCAAGCAAATCATCACCGACCTGGTCGACGACCAGCGCCTGTTTCCTGCCAACGCGCAGTTGGTGCCCACGATTACGGCGCAGTACCAGATGTGGCTGGGCTTGTCGGACGTGGTGCTGTCCAATTCGCTGGGGCTGATAGAGGCCTTTAGCCAGGAGTTTGCCCACCGTGGCATTGCGTACCTGCCAAACGAGGCGCTTAGCCCTGCGCCCGCACAAGCCAAATCAGCTGCGTCACAGGCAGGCAAAACCGGCAAGGCAGCAAAAAAGCGCATGGTGGTGGGCTTTGTGGGCAATATGCGTGAGCGCATGGACAGTGAAGCGCTGCTCAAGGCCATGGCCGAGAACTCTGACAAAGACTTCTGGTTTGTCGGCCAAACCCACGGGTCGGCCTATTTTGCCAAGGCAAAAACGCTGACCAACTGCAAGTTTTGGGGCACCATGCGCCAAGAAGCGGCATCACGCGTCATCGCGCAGTTTGACGTGGTGATCGACCCCGCGCTGCACGATCCGCTGGCAGCCCGCATGAGCCCGCATGAGGCGCAGGGCAAAGATACGCCTCTGGTTGCGCTTGGGGCGCTTAGGGGCTTGTGAGGCAAGAGTTAATCTGAATGAAGCTCACCCGTAAGCAAGGTGAGCCCCGTCCCCCAGCACGGGCGCTTACTGGTGGGGGCTATCTCAGATCACTCACCACTCGCGCACCCGCTCCAAAATGGTTCTAATGACTGCTGCTGAAATTCGAAAATCTGAGGCGTGAAGACGCGCGAAAACTTCTTTGGCACTGGGTATGAGGCCCTTCAAGCGCGCCATTCCAATGACTGCCGCAGTGCCGGCTACCTGCAAGCCGTTTTCCATGGCAATGGCACGCCCCGCACGCTCATCCATCAATAACAAACTGGCGCCTGGGTGCGCCAAGGCTAGCCGAATGGAGGCTGTTTCACCCTCATCAAGCTCTGGCAGCAGAGGGGTTTGCGGTGTTGGGTCACAAAGTCTCAGCCAACCCGCTGACACTGCTGCCCCAATGGATTGCTCATCGGGCGAACCAAACCCGCTCAGTACTTCGGCGTGGACTTCGATAGGCACCCAAACCGTGCCAAACAAAGACTGCAACCACTGCAAGCCATCCACCCGCGCCAAACCGATCAAGGGGCTTGCGTCAGCTAGGACAAGGCGAGCCATGCTTCAAGTGTTTCCATGTCTTGTTGCACATCCTGTGCATCGCCGTTGACCACGACGATGCCTAGACGCGACAAGTGAGAAACAAAAAGCCCGATGGGCAGTTCTGCCAGTCTGGCGGCGCGGGCCAGGGATAAATGGCCATCCTTAAATAAAGCCGTCGCCAAAGCTGGCCTGACACCCTTGGCGTCGAGCACTTTGGAGGATTCAATGCCGACCATAAGCGCTTCGGGCTTGTCACGGTTCATTACCAGCACAACGTCCTGGTGCGCCATTCGCAAGGCCTGACTGGGGTTGTTTTTTAATCCGCTGACACTCACAGTTTCCATGCCCACCTCTGATAGGAATAAGAAGAGGGAATAATGCTAACACGCGAGCCTGGTTGGGGACGATCTACATGAGCGCCTTCGTGGCGACCCGCCAAAAGCTCAACGGCCTCACGCTGGTCAAGGCGGAAAAGGTGGTGGCGCAGTTTGATGTGGCGATAGTGCCTTTTCTGGACACGCCCCTGGTGGCGCGCATGAGCCCGATGAAGCGGGATGCCTACACCAAGGGCGAGGTGCCCTTGGTGGGGCTGGGGGAACTTAGAAGCCTGTGAAAAGGGAGCCGACGCTTCAAGCGCCGGCAGCCCGACCTTAATTGGCGGCCTGAGGCGTTTCAGAAGACGATTTGGCAGCCTTTTTGGCAGCCATTGCTTTGATTTGGTCGGCGCGCAGAGTTCGGTTGAGCGAAGTTGCAATGCGGTCTACGCGGCGCTGGACCATGGTCTGGCCTTTCATTTCACCTAGGTGAGGGCTCTTGAGCAACTCTGCGGCCCAAACGCTGGCGGTGGCCGTCAGCGCTTCTTTTCCGGCTGGTGTCAGAGTCACATTGCGCGAGCGCTTGTCTTCTTCCGTAGCCGACACGCTTACCAGACCGGACTTTTGCAGCTCATCCGTCTGCTTTTGAATGCGCTGCCGCGTGACGCCCAGGCCCATACCCAGTTTGCCCATGGCCTGGGCTTCGGGTTGCGCGCCCAGCGCGCTTAGCAGCGCCCAGTCGGCCAACCCAAATTTGGCGTCTGCTTTTCGCAATATGGTGTCCGCCGCGTTTGAGATCGCCAGCGCCCTGAACGCCAAGGCTGATATGGCCTCCGGTATCGGCAATGCAGGCGCGGGTTCTCTTTTTTTGGGCGCTGTATCTTGCAGCTGCGGGGTGGAGACGTCTGCGGCCTTCAGTTGTGGTTCTTTTTTCATGGGATCCTTCCGGTTGAATAGTGAATGTGCTTTGCTAAGTAAGCTTTGTTTTGTCATAAGACTCCAGACATTAAGCTGAGTTGAAATGACTCATTGTCAATTTTGTTGACGGTCAATCATATTGTCAAATTGAGGCCGATGCAAGCAACTTTACAAATTATTTTCAATAGCGCCCCACACCACAAAAAACGGGTTTAAGGTCTGCGCCGGTGTGGCGTAGCGCAAGGGCGCGCCGTCCATCTGGCAGACGCGTCCGCCAGCGGCCGCCACCAAAGCGTGGCCAGCGGCGGTGTCCCAAATGCAGGTAGGGCCCAAACGGGGATACGCATCTACCGCGCCTTCGGCCACCAGGCAAAATTTAAGCGAACTGCCCACGTCGCGCGCTTCAATCGCACCCCAGGGCGACAGCCAGGCCGCTAGTTCTGGCGACGGATGCGAGCGGCTCATGGCAACCCGCAGCGGGCGCTGGGTTTGAGCATCCGCTTTGGTGTGGGCAGGGGGCGCGTAGCCTGAAGCGCGTATATCTACCCAACCCGCCGAGCTGCGCTTGCGGGCCAGCGGCGCACCCTGCCACTGCGTGCCAGCACAGCCCACGTACATCAGGCCCTGCGCCGGGGCGCCCACCACGCCGATCTGCGGCTCGCCGGCCACCACCAAGGCCACGTTGACGGTGAATTCGCCATTGCGCTTGATGAACTCTTTGGTGCCGTCCAGCGGGTCTACCGCCCAGTACAGGGGGGGCTGCTCTTGCGGGCCAAACTGGTTGGTGTTTTCTTCTGAGAGCACCGGAATGTGGGGCCAATGCGCGATCAAGCCGGCCACCAAAATGGCATTGGCCGCCAGATCGGCCTCGGTCAGGGGGCTGCTGTCGCTCTTTTGCTGCTGCTGCAGGGGGCTCTCGCGCTGGTAGATTTCCATGATGGCCTGGCCGGCTTGGTCGGCCAATTGGACTAGCGTTTGCAGGCCTTCGGGGGTGATGGTGGGTGTCAAGGTAGGCGCCTTTGAGGATGGGGCAAAGCCCAATAGTACAATGCAAATAATTCTTTATATCCGAAAGATTTAGTTTGCAAGATAACCAGCCCCTACCAAGCGCAGATGCCAAGCACCAGGCAGTGCTGCTGCGCGAGTCTGGCAAGTCCGCGGCTGCGGTGGCCCGGGCGGTGGGCTTGAGTGCGCCCACGGTACTGGCCTTGCACCGTGCCTTCAAGGCCGGTGGATGGGCGGCAGTAGACCAGCGCAGCCGGGGGCGGCCGCGTTCCGCGCCCCTTGGCGGCGCGCCTGCTGCCATTGCCCAGGCCCTGCCGGGCCTGTTGCCGGAACATGCGCAACTCGGGCTTGATGCGCCCCGCCTTTGGACCATTGGCTTGCTGGCGCGCTGGTTGGCCCAGCACGAAGGCGCAAGCCTGGACAAACGGGCTGCGCACCGGCGGCTAGCGCAATGGGGCTGGCTGCCAGCGCCTGGTGCAGCGGCTGTAGTGGCTTTAGTGGCTGTGGCGCCCCTCGCCGCAAAGAAAAATAGCCCGGTTCTGCACGCTGGCACCCACACGCCCAAGCAGCCAGGCGTGCACCTGCTGTGGGCGCGCGACGCGCGCGGTGCGCTGTGCTGGTTGGTGCTGGCCAAGCCGCCCACCGACGCCGACTACCGCGACTTTGCGCAGCGTCTGTTGGCGCAGTTTCCCACCGGCTTTCGCTTGCAGCTGGCCTTTGCCGGCGTGGCATTTACCCCCCTGTTTCAAGACTGGCTGCAGCAGCACAGCAGCCTGGTGCAACTCAGCAGCCCTGCGCCCGCCGCAAGCCCCTCCCCATCCCCCACAGACCGTATGCCTATGACGATTTCAACCCCTGCCCCCGACACTGCCACGCGCACCGCCGGCACACACTCCAGCACCCTCACACACCTGCAGCGCCTGGAGGCTGAGAGCATGCACATCATGCGCGAGGTGGTCGCCACCTGTGATAACCCGGTCATGCTGTATTCGATCGGCAAAGACAGCGCGGTGATGCTGCACCTGGCGCTCAAGGCGTTTTACCCGGCCAAGCTGCCTTTTCCGCTGCTGCACGTGGACACGGGCTGGAAGTTTAGGGAGATGTACGCCTTTCGCGACCGCATGCAGGCGCAGCACGATTTCAAGCTCCTCGTGCACCAAAACCCCGAAGGCCTGGCCATGGGCATCAACCCCTTTACCCATGGCTCGCAAATCCACACCGACATCATGAAAACCCAGGGCCTCAAGCAGGCGCTGGACCACTACCAGTTTGACGCGGCCTTTGGCGGCGCCCGGCGTGACGAAGAAAAGTCGCGCGCCAAAGAGCGCATCTTTTCGTTTCGCAGCGCCCAGCACCGCTGGGACCCAAAAAACCAGCGTCCCGAGCTGTGGAACCTGTACAACACCCACAAGAACAAGGGCGAGAGCCTGCGGGTGTTTCCTATATCTAACTGGACCGAGCTCGACATCTGGCAGTACATCTACCTGGAGAACATTCCCATCGTGCCCCTGTACTTTGCGCAGGAGCGCCCGGTGGTGGAGCGCGACGGCGCGCTCATCATGGTGGACGACGAACGCATGCCGCTGCGCCCCGGCGAAGTGCCCATGCTCAAAAACGTGCGCTTTCGCACCCTGGGCTGCTACCCGCTGACCGGCGCGGTGGCATCAACGGCCGACACGCTGCCCCAGATCATCCAAGAGATGCTGTTGACCACCACGTCTGAGCGCCAGGGCCGGGTGATTGACCACGACAGCGCCGCGTCCATGGAAAAGAAGAAGCAAGAGGGGTACTTTTAAATGGCACACACCAGCGACCTGATTGGCCAGGACATTGAGGCCTATTTGCACCAGCACCAGCACAAGGGCTTGCTGCGCTTTATTACCTGCGGCAGCGTGGACGACGGCAAAAGCACCTTAATCGGGCGCCTGCTGTACGACAGCAAAATGATTTTTGAAGACCAGTTGCAAGCTCTGGAGGCCGACAGCAAACGCATCGGCACCCAGGGCCAGGAGATTGACTTTGCCCTGCTGGTGGACGGCCTGGCGGCCGAGCGCGAGCAAGGCATCACCATTGACGTGGCCTACCGATTCTTTTCGACCGACCAGCGCAAATTCATCGTGGCCGACACACCGGGCCACGAGCAGTACACGCGCAATATGGTGACCGGCGCGTCCACCGCCGACGTGGCCGTGGTGCTGGTGGACGCGCGCAAGGGCGTGCTGACCCAAACCCGGCGCCACAGCTACCTGGTGCACCTGATGGGCATCCGGCATGTGGTGCTAGCCATCAACAAGATGGACATGGTGGACTACAGCCAGGCCCGCTTTGACGAAATCAAACAAGACTACCTGGCCTTTGCCAGCCAGTTGACTGGCCTGGCGGTCACTCCCATTCCCCTGTCGGCCCTCAAGGGCGACAACATCACCACGCCCAGCCACCGCATGCCCTGGTTCCATGGAAGCACGCTGATGGGCTACCTGGAAACCGTGACGCTGCTGCAAGACCGCCTGGCGCAGCTACCGTTTCGCATGCCCGCGCAGTGGATCAACCGGCCAAACCAAGACTTTCGGGGCATATGCGGCACCATCGCCTCGGGCCAACTGCGCGCCGGCGACACGGTGCGGGTGCAGCCCTCGGGCCGCGAAGTGAAGGTGGCGCGCATCGTCACCCAAGGTGGCGACCTGAGCCACGCGGTGGCCGGTCAGGCGGTAACGCTGACGCTGGCCGACGAAGTAGATGTGTCGCGCGGCGACATGCTGAGCGCGCCCCAGGCTCCGGCCACCGTGGCCGACCAGTTGCAGGCCCATGTGGTGTGGATGGCAGCTGAATCTTTGTCGCCGGGACGCAACTACTGGCTCAAATGCGGCACGCAAATTGTGGGCGCCAGCGTGACCCGCATCAAACACCTGGTGAACGTCAACACCCTGGAACACATGGCCGCTGAAAAGCTGGACCTGAACGTAGTGGCCGAATGCAATCTGGCCACCGACAAGCCGCTGGTGTTTGACACCTACGCCGACAACAGCGCCACCGGCGGCTTTGTGCTGATTGACCGCATCAGCCACCAGACGGTGGGTGCGGGCGTCATCGACCACGCCCTGCGCCGCGCCCAAAACGTGATGCCGCAGTATTTTGAGGTGAACAAGGCTGCGCGCGCCGCACTCAACCAGCAAAAGCCTTGCGTGCTGTGGTTTACCGGCCTGTCAGGCTCCGGCAAAAGCACGATTGCCAACGCCCTGGAAAAACAACTCTACGCCCAAGGCCGGCGCACTTATGTGCTGGATGGCGACAACGTGCGCCACGGCCTGAACAAAGACCTGGGCTTTACCCAGGAAGACCGCATAGAAAACATCCGCCGCGTGGCCGAAGTGGCCAAGCTGATGGTGGACGCAGGCCTGATTGTGATCACCACCTTTATCTCGCCCTACCGCGCAGACCGGGCCATCGCCCGCAGCCTTTTTGCGCCGGGAGAATTCTTTGAGGTGTTTGTGGATACGCCCGTGGAACTGTGCGAGCAGCGCGACCCCAAGGGCTTGTACAAAAAGGCGCGGCGCGGGGAGATAAAGAACTTTACGGGGATTGATTCGGCGTTTGAGGCGCCGCAGGCGCCGGAGGTGCGGTTGGAGACACGTGGAGGGGATGTAGCACAAAGCGTGGCAGAGTTAATGACTTTGTTCGTCCCACTATGAAATTAGTTTTTCAGGCGTATCCAACTTAAAATTCCTACGAGTAACTACATCACTAATGGTTCGTCCCCGAAACAAAATGCTAAAATTTTCTTCGGAACCACCGAGGGTGAAACATTAGTAATTAATTTAGGGAAAAAAGCAAAATGTACAAAAATATATTTGTTTTAAACACCGGTAGGTGCGGTAGCACAACTTTTTCAAAAGCTTGCACACATTTCAATAACTATACTAGTGGACACGAAACACGCTCACGCTTTATTGGAGATATACGGTTTTCTTATCCTGCTTATCACATTGAAGCAGACAATAGACTTAGTTGGTTGCTAGGTAGGTTGGAGCGATCTTATGGGGACAGTGCGTTCTACGTCCACTTGGAGCGAGATGCTGAAAGTACCGCTAGAAGCTACGCGAAAAGAAAAGGTGGAATAATGGCGTCGTACCGAGGAGGTGGAATAATAATGGGATGCAAAGAAACCGATAATTTGGTAATTGCCATGGACTACGTAGATACTGTGACTGAAAATATTCGATCATTTCTTGCAAACAAATCGCATAAGTTGAATTTTCGACTGGAAAATGCCAAAGTAGATTTTCCTCATTTCATCGAGATGGTTGGTGCGAAAGGGAGTCTAGACCTCGCCTTGGCTGAATTCGACGTAAGACACAATGCAACTTTAATGGGTCCACCCTGAATTAGTAGTAACCCATTTATTTAATGGGCTATTTTCCCATTTAAGGTTACCAGTCAGACATGTATCGCAACTTGTCAAGTGAACTAATCGTCATCCTGGGTTAAATTCAGGGAGGCAGTTCAGTAATGAATGCACGCCCGCCTCCAGGAAAAACGTAACGATTCGCGTGAACTTTGACATCTACCACATCGCCGGGGGCCAAGGGCTTGGGGTGCGTAAAACGGAAACCGCTCAAGCCATTAGCGGAGATGTTCTTTTCTTTAAGGTCTGATCGATAAAAGCCACATGAGACTTGCGCATGCCAAACATCATTTACGAATATATTTACATGAAGACCCGAAGATTGCTTATGTTCATCGACAAGCCACCCCCGCACCTCAGTCGAATTTGAGAGATCGAGCGCCCCTCTAAGCCTCCGTATGAAAGCAGTTTCTTCCAATAATGACTGAAGACGAATAATTTCCTGTTTTAACTTAATTATTTTTGATTCTGGAAAAATAAAGGTGGCGTCCGTGAAATCGTGTCTAGAAAAGTAGCCTTCCCCTTTGTCAAAACCGATGCCACGCATAGCACTACCACGCCTACGCTTCTTCTCATTAAATTCCTGCTCTGACTTTATGACGTAATGATTCACACGCAAAGGGGAATCAATCGCGTATCGTAACGCACTTCCAGTTTGAACATCCACAGCTTTTGCATCGGCGTACATCACAAAACCGCCTAAATTAGCACCATTTCCGTCGACACTCCTATACCCAGGGAAAGTCACACTAACATGGGGGCCTATCGAGGTCACATAGGCCAACTTTGAAATACTTTTCAGTGGGCCATTTCGTGAAAGTTCCATCTCACCACAGCACTTGGTGAAACGGGAGAGAACAGGCTCCGAGGAATACAACTTGTGGCCTGAAGAGCCAAAAGTACGCCAATTCATCCCTACCATCGCAACTTTTGGGTCCATTAATAGCCCAAGGAGGCACCTGTACTCCTCTCCATCCGTCATCGACTCATGTACCAAAAACTCATCAGCATCGATAAACAAGACACTTTCAATGCCGCAACTCATAGCACCTTGCGATAGTCTCTGATACGCGACGGGTTGGGATCTCTTTAATAGCACGGGCTGATAGATCAAATTGACAATACCGAGATCACCCAAAGCTTCAAGCAAAGCAACAGTGCCATCAGTAGAACCGTTATCGGCTATAAAAAATCTCTTAAAACCCGCGATTTGATGCCACGCAAACCACTCTAGTAAATAATCATATTCATCACGGAATATAGCAGCGATTGCCAAAGAATCTGCTTTAAGCATCTAGCCTACCTTCAGCCAGTGTTTTTCCGTTAGATGAGTTAATTAGTTTATACCGTGTCGCCGCTACGGTCTTAACCCGTCCTCTTAAATCAAACTTAAACGCACAATTTTTATCGAACTTTAATTTTAAATCTGAACGTGCACTAGCAGCAATGACGGTATCCACATACGAATCGTCTAAGTACAAATCAATTGAAACACATGAATCAGACCCTACTATGAGAGCCCATCCATGCAACAAATTTGGAGATGCTTTATCGACAGCTATTTTTACCGTTCTTTTCAGGTATATTTTTTCTGCTTTTCTATTTATTACCAATGCAGAATTATATAATTCAATATCGAACTTAATCAAATCATTGACAGCATCTAAAAATCCAATATTGTCGATCGACATTGAATATGCGGTAGTTGAAACATTTTCCTTAACACCGACTAAATCAACATCAAATTCATCGGTCTCGATCATAGCTAACAAATCTTCGGTCATAGATTCAACACGGCCGAACCAATTAATTGTTTTCAACGACTCAAGGGCGCTTTCTACATCGCCTTCCGTTACTAGATTTGCTCGGTTGCCAATTCTAAGATAGCGTACCTGGGGGTTATCCAAGAGCCCTCTTTCTGCAGGCTCTAGCTTATTCACGAAGTCGCGCGTAGAAGCTTCACTAGTGAAATCAACCATCTTCATTTTTAGTGCCAACGCCTGTATGTAGGGTGGATGCGCCTTGAATTTGGCTAATTGACTAGGTTCCGCGAGATGCCTAATCCAGGCTAAATGTGAAATTACATGCGTAGCCGGATGTCGTAAAAATGTGAAGGTAAAGAATTCCTTTAAATTTAATTTTTCTCGAAAATCTTCAAGCACCAAGTGTCCAGAAATATAATTACACCGCTCCACAAGCGCGATTCGGCCCTCGGGTTTTTTCCAAATTGCGTTGCTTTCCAAATGTACAGCTGTAGAGCCTCTACCAAAAAAATCAACAAAAATCTTGTTTACAGAAGATCCCCCAGCCTTAGGTATGTGGATGAATAAAATTTTTTTCATCTCATGCCGATCTGGTTGATATCAGAATTTGCTGCACTAGCAATACTAAAATCCTCGCGCTCCATACTCAAATGCGGGCTGTAAAACGGGTCTCGGTCCAAGGTGTTGCCCCACTTCTTTTTCATGTATTTCACTTCTTTTTGGAAGCGCAATTTCTTTTCAGGTGTGTCTTCGGTGCCACGGCTGATGGACTCGTAGTGGTATAGCTCGGCATGTGGGGTCCACAGGTTGCGGTAGCCGGCTTGCATAACCCTCAGGCAAAAATCAATGTCATTGAATGCTACCGCCAGGTTCTTTTCATCCAGGCCATTCACCTGCTGGTATACGTCTTTGCGTACTACCAGGCAGGCGGCGGTAACCGCGCTTAGCGTCTGGGTGAGCACTAGGCGGGCAAAGTAACCATGCGTATGGCGTTTGGCGTATTTGTGCGAATGGCCGGCCACGCCACCAATGCCGATGATCACGCCGCCATGTTGCAAGCTGTCATTTTCATAATACAGCTTGGCGCCTACGCAACCTACGTCTGCGCGGTTGGCGTGGCCTACCATCTCGGTTAGCCAATCGGGGCTGATAATTTCTACGTCGTTATTGACCAAGCCCAGGATACTTCCGCGTGCGTGCTTGGCGCCAAAGTTATTGATGGCAGAGAAATTAAAGGGGTGGTCATAGCGCAATACCTTTACCCGCGCGTCTTGCTGCTGTATCGCATCAAACCAATGCAGGGTTTGTGGCTCTGTGCTGCCGTTGTCTAGTATTAGTATTTCAAAATTCGGATAGGTGGTCTTGTCCAGAATACTGCGCACCGCTACTTCCGTGATCTCTTTTCGGTCGCGGGTGGGTATAAGCAAACTCACCAGAGGCGCGTCTTTGGGGATGGGCCAGCTTATCTTGTAGGTATTTGGCACCAGGCCTGCGCCCACTTTGACGCCTTTGGGGCCATGGCTGGCAAAGTAGTCGCGCAGGGCCTTGATGCCGGCTTGCGTGGTGTAGCTCTTTTCTTTGGCGCCCAGTGCGGTAGAGCCCTCTACCGAGCGCCAGTGGTACAGCACCTGGGGTATGTGCACTATCTGTTGGCTCTTGATATGGTGCAGGCAGCGCAGCAGCAAGTCTTGGTCTTGGCTGCCCTCCAGCCCGGGGCGGAAGCCACCGATGCCTTGCAGCAGCGCATGGCGATAACCGCCCAGATGCGACACATAGTTTTGCGAGAAAAACAGGTCTGGGTTCCAGTCGCTCTTAAAGTGCACGTCGTAGCGCTCGCCCTTGGTGTTGAGCTTGTCCTCGTCGCTGTAGAGCACCTGCGCGTCGGGCGTTTGGTTAATCGCTTGCACCACAAACAGCAAAGCGTGCTGCGCCAATTCGTCGTCATGGTCGAGCAGGGCCACAAACTCACCCACAGCAAGCGCCAGGGCCGAGTTGGAGGCGTTGGCGATGTGTCCGTTTTGCTCGCGAAAGCACAGTTTGATGCGCGCGTCTTTGGCCTGGTAGTCGCTCAATATCTCGCGCACATGCGGCATGGGTGAGGCGTCATCGGCAATGCACAGTTCCCAGTGAGGGTAGCTCTGGCCCAACACTGAATCAATGCAGGCGCGCAGAAAAACCGGGTCGGTGTTGTAGGTGGGCATCAGCACCGACACCAGGGGCTGGTGCACCATAGCCGCCAACAGCAAGGCAGTTTGCTCCTTGCTGGGTAGGCCGGGCCTTTCTACGTTTTCTATCCATTGGGCGTAACTGCTGCGCCTGGGCACGCCCGCCATGCATTCCCCATAGGCCGCCAGCAATTGGTCGGCAAAAGGCTTGCCGGCGGAGTCGGCCTGCTGGCGCACGGCTTCTCGCACCTGGTCGGGGGTTTGGGCTGCATCCTGCAAAGACTCGCGGGCAATGCAGTCCAGCATCTCTTGCAGCGCCTGCGCTTCATCGAGCCGTTGGCAGGTGAGCTCGTGCAAGCGAAAGCTGCCGGGCTCTTCCAGCGGGTCAAAGCGCAGGCTCTTGACCAACGCACTGGCATGCAGCACACGTGTACACACCTCATTGGCTTTGTACCGGACGCTGGCCGCATGGTCTTCCGTGAGGCCCTGCCCGTAGTCCAAGTACCACTTGGCATTCTTTTTGGCCACGTCTGTATCCATCACCATGCGCAGCAGGTACCAGCCCTCTGTCAGGGGCAGGCCACTGGCTTGTGTGACATCAAAGCAGGGATCGTCTCCCGTGGAGTGCCAAACCCCAGCCTGTTGCGGGTCAGCGCGCAACTGGTGTGTCGGCGTGATAGACAGCGGGTGCGGTTGCATCTCATGCAGTCTTTGTGCCGCACGCAAACCGTCTTGGGCGAGCGTGATGTTGATGGCCAATGCCTTTTCCAGGGCCGGAAAAGCGGCGATCGCCTGGGCGTAAAGGGCCAGCGCATCCGCAAACCGGCCGTCATTGAGCGCCAGGTTGCCAGAGCGCAGGGGGCTGTTGCCTTGGGATTGATCCATCATTTGATTATCGCTTAGCTCTACCACAGTACGGGCGCGGCCAGCATCCGATCTAGGTACCGATCGCACCACCAGGCGCTGCTGGTCTGCCGAAAATAGGCAGCTCGCTTTTCTTGCCACATCTTTAGTATGCTGCTTGACCGCGTCAACACCGCTACGTCTTTCATATTGCGTAAATCGCGCAATGTCTCGTTCATATTTACCTCGCCCAAGGGACACGGGATTTTTTGCACCTTGAGCTGCCGACCGGCGGTATGCATAAACACGGTAAACAAGCGCTCGACAATAAAAGGGATATAGGTCGATGCGTGGTGCAATTTGCGCCAATCCGCATCCACCGAATGCATTTTTGTACGCAAGTCTGCAGGCATGTGCAAATCGGCGCGCTGCAAGGCCTGCTGAACAAATGGCAGGTAGCTCTGCCAAAACCGTGGCCCACCAACAAAATAATTGCACGTTGAAAAATCTCGCGCGGGTGTCAGCCGGTGCAACTCGGCCGCGTCCAGGCCTGCAGCCGAGAAAAAGGCACCAGAGACCTCCAAAAAATCTGGATGTGCTACCTCGCCATGCCACCAAGGTGAAGCAAACAATGCCTCGATATGCGGAAAGGGGTTCATGTAAACCACATCGGCCTCCGGCGCCTGATCCACCATGCGCAGCAGTTCTTGACCAGAAAGCCCCGTCTTTTCCGCAAAGCGCCATGACAGCGCCCCCCAGGCAGAAAGCGTATCTGTCGCACCACTGGCCAGCAGGCGCTGAAATACAGCGAACTCATGGGTTTCTGAGGGAAATTGGCTGTTGTCCAAGGGGATAAACGCCTTATCCAGCTTGGATTCTTGAGCCGCTTCGTAGTAAATATGCCAAATACCAATTGAGCGGCTCATGGGTGTATGGCCTTACAAAGAATCATGCTTGCCTTCGACCAACCAAAGCGCCTTGTCAAAGCAATTGGCGCCTCAATTAGCTGCTCGGACCGCGCGGTAATCAGCGCCGCATCGTACGGTATCAGCCTCTCATTGCGCTTGGCATATGAAGCCTGCGACGGCTGCGCTTTCATAGGAATGTTTGGCGTTGATTGCGCAAAAAAGCGCGGTCCACATGCTGCGCTACGGTTTGCACATCTTGCAAGGCAAGGCCAGCTTGCGAGAAGTGACTTTGCCATGCACTTACCACCGCCGCCACCTCCTTTACAAGTTGTCTTGCCCGCAAGGGCGTCAGGCCAAATTGCTTGCACTCAGACAGCGCGTTGCTTACGCTTGAATCCGCGCCTTCTTTGCCCACCCGCATGGATTGAACGCCCAAGCTTTGCAAAGTGGGTAACACATCAAAGGCGGGGGCCAGCTTTAAGCTGTGCCCTTGGCCCATGAACATGTGGTTTTTTTCGTGGTCATCGGTGTTGTCTATACAAATATTGAACACCATGCGCCTAAACAACTGCTCGCCCGCATACGCCAGCAGCGAGATGTCCCCTAAACGGCGCAGCAGCAGCGCCATTTCGGGATAGCTGTAATCGACCCCGGCCGCACGCAGCGCCACGTGGGCAGACATGCAATGCAAGCGTGCACCGCCCTGGCGATCAAAACGCCGCACGGCAAGCGCATGTTTGGTTTGTCCGCCTTGCACGTAGGGCAAGGCATGGGTCTCGCAGACATCAATCCCCGCCTTTGTGGCAAGTGTCATGCTGGCATGCTCCATCAGGCCTACATCCACCACGTCGCCCTTTTCGGCAAACTTCAGCACCCATTCAACGCCATCCATGTGCAACAAGGCTTTAGGCTTTGCACCACCCAGGGTCGCCCCCGGGGTCACCAGGTGCAGCAGCGTTGACTCCAATGGCTCATTGGCCTCCACCCGACGGATGACGTCGTGCATCTGCTGCACATCCGCTAATTCGGGCAACACACCAAGCCGGTAAGGCGCATACACGTCTGCCGATTCAGAGACACCCAAGGCCCCAACCCGGTTGTCCCCCGCAAAGTACAGATAGTCCAAGGTGGACAACCTCTGCGGCTTAATCACAAAGCGAATCACCCGCTCCCCCCACCGGTCTGGACGCGCGTCATCTATGGCGCCTGCAGCAGCATCTGGTGCAACAGGAAAAAACTCAGCGTTGTGGAGTGGCAGGTCTTCGCTCAAGGCAAATCCATGGGCCAACCAGCCGGGCGCATAGCGCAACGAAACCCCCGCGTGCTGGTGCTGCGCACGTCGCACCCAGCGCAACACGCCCACCAGCTGCGGCGATAGGGGCTCGCCTAGCCACCACAAATACAGCACATCGGTCAACGCGGGCGTCGTCATGGCTTGCGCTTTTTCAGGCTTTGCAGCTCTAGGTCTAAGGCGGCCATATCGTGCTCCGGGGCTGACACCTCTGCGAGCGCTCGGGCGCGCCCCATCAGCCAAATAGCCAAGGCATAAATGCCGATACCCACACCCGGATCGCCCTTCTCCATGCGTTGCACGGTGCGCACCGCCACCCCCATGCGCAAGGCCCAACTGCGCAAGGACTCTTTTCGCCGCAATCGCGCCAGCGCCAAACCCTCACCCAAGGTCTTCAAGGACTGCAAAGCCAGAGGCGGCAAAAAATCAATGTGGGCTGATGACTTGGGCATGCCTTAATTTAGCACAAAACATGAAGAAACGTAAAATTAAAGTCCTGCAACAATTGCAACTAGGCGTCCAAAAACAACTAATTAGTCGTCCTTTCGACCATTCGGGGTCAGTTTTCGGTCAGCGGCAACACGGATACCCAAATCGGTCACGATCGACCAGAGCGGTCGGTCACGATGAATCAGAATCACCGGTCACGGTGTCCCAGAATACCCAGTTTCCGCTTACTGCGACAGAACCGGCCTTGGATCTGATCACCCGGGTGGCGGCTGCCTGCCGGCACATCCTGCTAAATGGGCACTACACGTTCCAGAGTGGCGGCAAGATGACCGACCTGGACACCCTCGTGGCCGGGCTGGATTTTGGGTGACGGAATTTTCGGCGGTTCCGGCGTGGAACCCCAACATTGTTGAATTGCATCTAATAATGAGCCACTAATCCAAGGAATTTGCATCCAAATTTGACCCACTTAGTCAAACTGTCCTGTTCAGCATTGAGCAGGAGACACAGGAGTGATCAACGTGGAGTTATTAAGTGTGATCAGGCGGTGGCACCTGAGAGATGGTTTGGGTATTCGGGAGATATCCCGAAGGACTG
>Ga0214919_10005089_pt1 | contig 18865 bp, 15 predicted proteins | sample LL1503_MetaG_FD_177994 | JGI IMG/M metagenome (GOLD analysis project Ga0214919, IMG submission 177994) | Freshwater microbial communities from Lake Lanier, Atlanta, Georgia, United States - LL-1503 | ecosystem: Environmental > Aquatic > Freshwater > Lake | place: USA: Georgia | collected...
AATTTCCGCCTCAAACATGAGCGGTTCTAATTATTTCCCAATAGTTTCAGACTATGAAGCTCCTGCGTTTACAGCATCAACATATAGAGTTTTAGTATATCAATTTCAATCTTTCATTTCAACAGGCAGCTTTACAGGATCATTTTATGGACTATCTTCTGGATCATTTATTGGAAATTTGACAGGAAGTATAAGTGGTAATGCAAATTCTTCATCATTTTCTTCATTTGCATTGACTGCTTCTTATTTGTCTTCTGATAATCTTGCTACTTCAAGTTATTCAATTAGTGGAGCATTTGCATATTCAAGTAGTTATGCAGATTCTGCTGCAAGTTTATCATATCCAAATTCATCTACCGCAAGTTTTTCTGTTACCAGTTCATATGTAGAAACTAGTAGTTATTCAGTAACCAGTTCATTTGCACAAACAAGTAGTTACGTAAATCAATCAACCTACTCAATTACTTCATCTTATTCACAAGTAGCAAACCAAAGTTATTCATCAATAAGTGCAAGTTACAGTCAAACAAGTTCACTTTCATTAAGTAGTAGTTACGCATTGACATCATCAATAGCTGTAACAAGCAGTTATAGTATTATATCATTTTTAGCAGATACTAGTAGCATCAGTATTGTTGCAAATACTGCTATAAGTAGTTCATATGCTTTACAGTCATTGAATTCAACTAATGCAGTTACTGCATCATATGTAATTACCGCATCATATCTAAACGTATTTACACCAAAACGTAAAGTAGTGTTTTCAACACCAGGTACACATTCATTCCAAATCAAAAAGAATGACTTATCTGTTCTATCAGGCAGCGGACCATTCACTATGAGAGCTACTGCAATTGGTGCCGGCGGCGGCGGTGCTGGCGCAACATCAACTGGTATAAATGACGGAGGTACAGGAGGTGGTGGTGGCGCAGCTGCTCAAGGAACTTCTTCTTTCACCGCAGGTACTATTTTCACAATTGTAGTTGGTGCTGGTGGTGCTCCAGGAACCGGATCATCAAACGGATCAGGAGCATATGGTAGTTCTGGTCAAAACGGAACAGATTCTTATTGTTATAAAATAACAGATAATTTTTATTTGGCTTATGCTGCAGGTGGTGGTGGTGGTCAAGGTGGAGTATTGAATCCAAATAGCGGTTCCGGTGGATCATCTGCACTATGTTCTGGAAGTATTTTTATATATTCTGGTGCGGATGGAGAAAAATCTACAACTTTATCAGGTTCTGCGGGTGGATGTTGTTTTTATGGTGGTATGGGCGGTATACAAAATCCATCAATTTCTATTAATCCAAGTTCATCATGGCATGGATATACCGGTGATTATCCTGGTGGTGGTGGCGGTGGCGCAAGTTCATTCACATCTGTAGGAGTGATTAATGGTGGAAGTGGATCACATGGACAAGTAATACTTGAATGGTAAAAATTCAAATTTTTTACTAAATAGTTAACTGTATATACGCATGAAAGATTTATTAAAATTTGAAAGACTTGTTGGAATATCATCATTATTTATAGCAAGTTGTGCTGCTTTTTTCAGTATAATTGGTATTGGAATGTTGTTTAGTGGATCTGCAATAGCATCTATGATTATGGCAAGTTCACTTGAAATAGGCAAATTAGTTGCTACAAGTTTTTTATATAGATATTGGACAAAAACTAAGTTATTACTAAAGATATACTTGATTTCTGCGGTTGTGATTTTGATGATTATTACTTCACTTGGTGTTTTTGGTTATTTGACATCTGCATATCAACAATCAGCAATTGAAAGTAAGTTGGCAGAAGATAAAATTTTGGTTATCAATGATCAGAAAAAATATACTGAAGATAAAATCAATTCTGCAAAGAAAAGAATTGAATCTATTGTTGCTTTAAGAAACAGTCAAGAAGCAAGATTGGGTGAGAGTATGACAAATGTGGTTATTAGTCGTAATCCAATTCAATTAGCTCAAATACAAGAACAAACAAAAGAATTGATAGACAAGAGTGAAAAAGATATTGAATCTGAAAATAGTAAAATACAAAAAGGAATTGATGAATTGCAATCATTTGATAAGAAAATTGCTGAAATCAAATTAGAAGCTGGAAGTAAGAAGGATATACAAACATTTAAATTTATTTCAGAACAATTCAAAGTAAATATGAATACTGGGGTTACTTGGTTTATTGTTGCTCTTATATCAGTATTTGATCCGTTAGCTATATGTTTATTACTGGCGTATAATACTACATTGAATTTTACTGATAAGGTTGAAAAGACAAAAGAAAAAGATGATATTAAAATATATCAACATCAAGACTCAGTAACTGAACCAGCAGAAAATGTAGAATCTATAGTGGAACAAGCAAAAAAAGAAGCAGAAGAAGAAGTTAAAAATGAAAAAATAATTAAAGAGATAGTTACTGAAATTAAAGAAGTTCCCGTTGAAAAGATTGTGGAAAAAGAGGTTATTAGGGAGGTTCCATCTAACAAAGCACCACATTTTAGTTTCTAATAAAATAAAATTAACATTTTTGAATAAAAATGTTGTTTTTAACTTATTATCTTATATATTTAGATATCAGTCTAAATTATATATATGGATATTGCAGATATTAAAGAAATAATGTCGCTTCTAAATGAAGCAAAGAACAGTGAAAACTGGGATTTGGTTGATGAGGTATTGGATTATATGTCAGATTATCTAGATGATGATTCTGACCTATCAGAATAAAAATTATGATTATTATACTATCAGTGTTATTGACCGTTTCTATTTGTGTTAACATATTTTTAGGTTATGCATTAGACATCAATCTTGACAAAATAGAAACATACCAAAATTGGTTATTAGACATTAAAAAAGAAGTATCCGTCACATATTCAAAATTAAAAGATTTAGATGATAAGCAGATGTTTGAAAAAGATGATGATGTAGGTTTTGTTTTTTCTGAGATGGTGAAGTTAATTGAAAAATTAAAGGAAAGGACTGAATGAAAAATTCAAAAACTGTTGGACTTAAATCAAAGAAAAAAACAATAAATATTAAAAATAAATCAAATAAAAAAGTAGTAAAACCAAAGAAAAAGATTCAAATAAAAACAATTAAACCAAAAAAAATTGTTGAATCAAAGAAGTCAAAAAAACTAACAGAAACTGCCGTATCAATCACTCCTGTGATTGTTTCTGAACCAAAAAAGAGAAAAAAGAAGAGCGGAGAAAAAATGTATTTTACTACAGATACTGAAAAGGCTATTATTCAGTATAATAATGAACAAGACATAGAAATTAGAAATGAAATTTATGTTGAAAAAATTAAGCCTTGTTTTGATAAATTGGTAGAAAACGTGTTCAATACATTTAAATTTACTTATTTTGATAACAGTCCTATTGAAATTCAAAAGGAAACAATTGCACATTTAGTAGCAAACATGCATAAGTTTGAAGAGGGTAAAGGTAAAGCCTTTAGTTATTTCAGTATTGTTGCTAAAAACTATCTAATATTCCACAACAATAATAACTACAAGAGATTCAATCAACATGTTGATATCAGTGAAACGCCAAGTGATACAACGGTTTGTTTACAAACCACTGATTCTTATCATGATGAATTGGAAACCAGTGAATTTATGAAATTGATGGTTGATTATTGGGAAAAGAATATTGGTAAAATATTCACCAAACAACGTGATTTAAATATTGCTAATGCCGTAATTGAACTATTCAGAAACAGTGACAGAATTGATTCTTTCAATAAAAAAGCGTTATATTTGTATATTAGAGAAATTTCTTCTTGCAAGACTCAACAGATTACCAAAGTAATTAATAAGATGAAACAGTACCAAAATACTATTACCAAATCTTATTTAGACAGAGGAACATTAAAACAAGAGATGTACGCTAGATAAATTTAAGTAAAACAAGGTATTTTCAATATTTATAGTCATGGACTTAGATTTTGAATTATATAAGGGTAAAAAATACTCTAGTTTACTTAAAGATGTGGTTGTTAATTCTGAACAGAAGAAGGACCAAATTGATATTTTGGTATCTGATCTTCGGAGTATGATTAAAACCGCTAATGATGCAATAGTAGTTGTACCACTAATTAAGGATTATTTGGACGTTTCAGTCAGAAATGATGAACAACTTGTCAAATTAGCCGCAGTGGTACAACGTATTATTAGTAGTCAAAGTCAAGGTGAAGACGGTAATATGGGAATGTTATTGAGTGAAGATGAACGCAAACAATTGATGGGTGAAGTTGAAAAAATTACAAAAGAAATCAATACTCCAATTGAAATAAACTCAAAGAAATAATATGTCAGGATATTCAGATTATAATTCAGTAATAGCAGCAATAAGAATTGGTTCATTTAGTGATTCATCTTTGAATTCATCTTTACAATTTGAACCAGCAGTTGTGTTGGACGTAATCCTTGATGATTCACATCCAATATTCAAAACAAAAATTAATATTAATCCAACAGAATGGCCAGATGCTGCAAATGATAAACCTGCGGATCAAAATGATAAAGATTATACATGGATTGGTAGAGTATTAGTCAGACCATTTAGTACTCATAAAACAGTTGAAAAAGAAAAATTACCATGGGCATTACCATTAGAAAATACAGGTATAACTGAATATCCACTTGTAAATGAAGTTGTATCAGTAGTAAATTATCTTGGTAATTTTTATTATACCAGAAAAATCAATATAACAGGATTTCCAAATAATGATGCTAATCCTACATTTGAAAAAAGAGTTGGATTAAACAGAGGAAATAGAGAAATAAAAAATAATCCAACTGATCCAGATGTTTTGTATAAGGGACCAGTTTCATATTTAACTTCTAAACAATATAAGAATACAAGTAATGTAACTGTTTTGGGTAGATATTTCAAATCAAACGGAAAGATACGTTCAGTAAAAAGATTTGAAGGTGATACTGTAATTGAAAGTAGACATGGACAGTCTATTAGGTTTTCTGCATATGATAGTATAAGAGACAATGATATAGGTGATCCAAAATATGCAGATTATTATAACAAAGATGGTGATGTAAATCCAGTAAGCAATAAATTGGCTGGATTTGGAAATCCAATGATTTTGATTAGAAACAGACAAAAGAACATTTCAAAACCTACACCTGATGTTTCAGAAAAAAATGCAGGTGGATATGTATCAGAAGATATTAATCAAGACGGTACATCTATTCATATAACTTCAGGATTAACTGAATCTAGTTTTAAATCAACATGCCAAAAGAAAATATTTCAAGATCCTTCAGTTTCAAAAGAAGAAGTAGCAGCATTTTCTCCGCCAGGTTGTACTAAATTTAGACCGCCAATACTTACTGGAGACCAAATTGTAATTAATAGTGATAGAATAATTGTAAGCAGTAGAAATGGAGAAACTATACATTATTCCAAAAAGAGATATGGAATTGTAACAGACAATGAATATACAGTTGACTCTCATGGTCAGATAGTAATGACCACAAACACAAAAACAGTGATTAACAGTCCGGCAATATATCTAGGTCAATATGATCAAACAAATGAACCCGCTTTGTTAGGTCAAACAACAGTTGACTTTCTATATGACCTTGCAGATTTAATATTGGATCACGTTCACTGGCAATATCATGAACATATTACTTCCGCAACAAATACTCCTGCGGACCAATCTGGTCAAATAGCAGATTATCCAACACAATTAACCAATCAAATTGCAACTCCTCAAGAAAAATTGAAAGCTTGGAGAGACAGTCTTGATAAAATTTTAAGTAAAAGAGTGTTTTTAACTGGAGGCGGTTACGCTCCAGGAAGAAACGGTGGTTCTATTGAAGGAGGAACTCCGCCAACTGATATTAATGTATTTAATGGAAGTGGTGTTCCTGGAGGTTATAATGGTAAAACAAGAGGTCCAAATCCATCAACTTGGAGTTAATTTATGTATACTTTACCTACACCACCATCATTAAACTTACAAAATCCACTAGGTTCTGTACCAACTCCTAGCTTACCAAGTATTCCTCCTCTTCCAAGTGCGCCAAAATTGCCTTTAAAAAGAGTATCTGGACTTGATTATAAAAAAACATTTACAGAAACATCAACGTATAAAAATTTAAAGACAAATATACCAACATCCGTACCATCTATACCTACTGTTCCATCAGTACCAAAATTCTCATTACCATCACCTCCTTCAATACCATCAGTACCATCAATTCCTACTATACCAACTACACCAACACTTCCAAGTATGTCAAATTTGCCTACTGCGCCTAGTATTCCTTCAATACCAAAGGTTCCAGTTCCAAATGTACCTCCAATATCATCAATCATCAAACCACCATCATTTCCAACAATACCCAAACTTAAAATTGTACCTATTGTGCCTGGTACACCACTTTCAGTACAAGCATCCATGATAAAACCAAGTTAATTTTGGTAAATAAATAAAACATTTTGGTATATAGTAAAATATAATTATATAATATCAACAAGTATGAAAACACAAGAATTAAAAGAGATAATCAGATCAGTAGTAAAGGAAGAACTTCAAAAGTCTCTTCCAACTCTTATTCCTAATATTTTGAGTGAAATATTAACTGGTCAAAGTAAACCAACGGTCAGTGAAAACTTAGAAAAACCAAAAGTTTCACAAAAACCAACTGAAAACGTACAACCAGCAAAAAAGACATTTAAGAAATATACAAATAATGACGCTTTAAATGCTGTATTGAATGAAACTATTGGTGGAGTTCCAAGAGAAGGTGCTTATGTAGGACTAATGGGAGCATTACAAAGTGAAGCTTCTAATGGTATTAATATTAATGAATCAGTGCAAACGTCACAACAAATCACACCAGTTAATGAAGAACAATCTAAAGTTCTTAATGTCATTAATAGAGACTTTAGAAAATTAATGAAAGCGGTTGATAAGAAAAAGTCATCAGGAGCAATTGGTGGTGGTTTAGTATCAATGTCATAATATGAATCCAATTGGTTTAACATTACCTTTAAAATCTGGCATAAATGGGTATTTTGAGCAGTCATATGACACTCTAACTCAAATTAAAGCCAATATCACTAATTTTTTCAATACCAGACCGGGTGAAAGAAGATTTAACCCTCAGTTTGGAACAAAATTATACAACTATCTATTTGAACAAAATATTGAGGGGTTTGATGATATTTTAAAGAATGTTATTAAAGAGGATATGAATTATTGGTTTCCAAATGTAATTGTAAATACTGTATTTTTAGACATTACAACCGCTCAAAAAAACAAGAACACTGATAATTATATAATAAACATTAAAATACAATTTACGGTAAACAATCAAACTGATGTACTTGGATTAACTGTAACAAGCAATTTATAATAATATGGCAGAAAAACAACCAAAATCCTTTCAACCTCTTAATAAAGATATCAGATATCTCAATAGAGATTTTGCGTCATTTAAAGCTGGTTTGATTGAATTTTCAAAGAACTATTTTCCTAAAACATACAAAGATTTTAGTGAAAGTTCCCCAGGTACAATGTTTATTGAACAAGCCTCATATGTAGGTGATGTATTATCATACTACATTGATTATCAGTTCAAAGAATCATTGATGCCATATTCTGAAGAACGTAAGAATGTAATTGCGTTGGCTAAATATCTTGGATACAAAACTACTCCAACCAAATCATCTATAACTGAAATTGAATTATTTCAATTGATTCCATCAAAGGTTGATTCTGATGGAAATTATGTACCTGATGAAAAATATTGTTTATCAATTAGAGAAAACATGGAGTTAATAAATAACTCCAATCAAAATTTTATTATAAGTGAACCAGTTGATTTTTCAGTTGAGACTGAATTTTCTCCGAGAGAAGTTAGTGTTTATTCTAGAGATTCATTGGGAGTTCCACAATTTTTCTTGTTGAGAAAAACTGCTAAAGCATTTGCTGGTAAGATTGTAACTAAAAATTTTACTGTTGGTGCTGCTACTCCATACTATAAAATTGTACTTGAAGAAAAAAATGTAGTCAACATAATTTCAGTTGTAGATGAAGATAATAATAAATGGTATGAAGCTGATTATTTGGCACAAGATGTAATTTTTACTGATGTAGATAATTCTCAAGTTACTGATGAAAATTTCTATGTTTACAAAGCTGAAGTATCAAAGATCATAAAATCACTAAAAACTTCAAGAAAGTATATAACCAGTGTTACTGCAGATAATACAACTTATTTGGAATTTGGTCCTGGTTTAGATAATTATTCAGATGAAATAGTTTATCCAAATGCTTCTATTGTTGGTATTGGATTGTCAAATATAAAAAACACAGACATTTCATTGGACGGTAGTAATTTCTTAAAGACAAATACATTTGGTGCTGCTCCAGCAAATACAGTATTAACAATCAATTATATAATTGGTGGCGGATCACTTTCAAATTGTAATGCAAATGAAATTACTAGAATTAGTTCATATCAATTATTGAATGATGCAACATCTTTAAATCCAGATGAACAAACATTATTTAATACAGTACAACAAACTTTAAGAGTAAACAATTATACTGCTGCAGTTGGCGGTGCGGATGAAGAGTCTGTTGATCAAATTAAACAAAATGCTATTTTGAATTTTGCTTCTCAAAATAGATCTGTAACCAAGGATGATTATTTGATTAGAACTTATGCAATGCCACCAAAATATGGTTCAATTGCTAAAGCTTATATAACATCTGATACAGATTTGGTGTTGAATTTGAAAAATGATGTATCCGGATTTGTTGATTATAATAACAGTACTACTGATACAAACAATTCAGTAGATAATTATTTTAGAAAAATTAATTATGATGTAACAAATCCATTTTCAGTTAATTTGTATGTTCTTGGATATAATGAAAATAAAAATCTAACTCAAATTAATGAAGCTTTATTCTATAACATAAAACAATATTTAAAAAAATATAGACTTCTAACTGATGGTGTCAATATTATTGATGGATATATTATTAATATTGGTGTGAACTTTAAAATCTTAACATATAACAATTATAACAAAAAAGAAGTGTTAAATAATTGTATTCTAAAAGTAAAAGATTTTTTTAACATTGACAAGTGGAGTTTTTCACAACCAATTAATTTGAGTCAATTGGAATTAGAAATTGCAAGAGTAGAAGGTGTACAATCTTTAACAAATGTTGAAATTGTAAACTTAACTGCTAAAGATGGTAACTATTCACCACATGAATATGACATTTTATCCGCAACAAAAAATAAAATAATATACCCTTCATTAGATCCATGCGTTTTTGAAGTCAAATACCCTGACATAGATATCAAAGGAAACGTAGTATAATATGCATACATTTTTATATCCACAAAAAGATACATACATAACCAATGAAGTTGGATATGCCAACAAAAACTTTGGTATTGATGAAATTTTGGAATTAAGATCTTACCCACACGTTAAAAAAGATTTATTGTTGTATCAATCAGCATCATTAACTGCTTCTTTTTATGATCAATCCGTCTCAGGATTCTCAGGATCTGTTAGTGCTTCAAATTTAGATGGTGGTACTTCATATGGATACGGAAATTTAAAATTCCATAGTTCCGCATCCATAACTTTTACTGGATCATTACTTGATGGTGCAAAAGGAACTGGTAGCTTTTTTGGAACATTTATTGGAATGCCTTCATATGGATATTCAACTTTGAATGGAATTAATTATGGACAATCAGGTCCACAAAATGTTAATTTGACAAATGTTAGTGGCACCATAAGTGGATTCAGTGGAAGTTTTTCAGGTAGTATTATTGAACGTGATTATCCTATCTCTGATTTCAACACATTAATTGGTAATTTCACAGGATCAATTTATAATGCAAGTGGAAGTGTACGTGATTTTACAGGAGACATATATGGTTACGCAGTTGGTTCACAAAGTTTATATGTTCCTTATACGGTTTACACAAACGTTCCTGATTATAGTAGAATTTTAATTAGATTTGATTTAAATACTATCTCCGCCTCTGTTTCTAATAATTCAATAAACAACAGCGTAAAATTTAATTTAAAATTAAAAGCATCTAGTGTAAGTGAAATTCCAGTAGATTACAAAGTCTATGGATATCCTATAAGTCAAAGTTGGGATATGGGAACTGGTAGATATTCAACGGGAGGAAATTTAGTAGGTGCAAGTTGGAATTACAGAAATTATGCAGGTGATAGCGGTTCTTTATGGTTTGATTCAGGTATTTACCCTGTACCAAATACATCATCATTTATAAATGAAGGAGGTACATGGTATGAAACAGTACCATCAACATATCAATACAAATCCTCTTCATTCTGTTTGAATGTTACAACTGGTAGTTCTTTGGTTTGTTCACAATCATTTGATTATACAACATCTGATATCAATATGGATATTACAAATATTGTTAAAGGATGGTTGTGTGGATGTGTGCCAAATGAAGGTATAATTTTAGTAAGTTCACTTGAAACAGTTACAACAAATGGAATTGACAGCACAATCAAATTCTTTAGTAAAGAAACCAATACCATTTATCAACCTTATATTGATATTTCATGGGATGACAGTGTATATACAACAGGCAGTATGGTTCCATTAACTGGAACTATACCATATACAGTTGTAGTACAAAATCTATCAAAAGAATATAAATTTGGTACTGTACCTAGAATTAATGTATTTGCTAGGGAAAAATCTCCATTAAAGAATTTTGTAAAAGGATATCAACAAATCAGTTATTTGAGTTCAAGTTTGTTGCCATCTGCATCTTATTATTGTATCAAAGACAATGAAAGTGAAAATATTGTAGTTGATTTTGATGAAAATACAAAATTAAGTTCTGATGGTAATATTCATTACTTTAAAATAGACACTACTGGTTTGCCTGTTGAAAGATTTTATAGAATTTTAATTAAAACAACATTTAATAATCAAACTGATATATTTGATAATGGTAATATATTTAAAATAACAAGATAATTATGTCATACCAAAAAGAAATTGAGGATTATGTTAACAATGGCACCTATGAGTATAAAGTTGATTCTTACGGAAACTTTACAATTGATGCCAACAATCCTAGTTTTAATTCTGAGTATATTTCTTTTACACTGAATGATTTTGTTTATGATTCTAAAAAAATTGAACAATTGAATCAAGTTACATTTCAAGAGTTTATACCAACAGTACAGTCTAATGCCGTTATTGATATTAATATGAATGATATATTCAATCAACCTACAGATACTGATCCTGCAACTAATAAACTAGCAATTACAGCTGAAAATGCAGATGAAATTCAATATATTATACAAAAGTTACAATCTGAAAGAGATGACGCAAACAAGAAATTAAATGATATAATTTCAAGACTTGAACCACAATGAATTTTCCATATCCAACAGTAACAAATTTTACATCAAGTGTTAACACCGCTTATTATTTTAATGAAACGGATGTTAGTGTATATAACATAAACACGAACATAAGTGAAAGTTTCTTTGGTAAATCAGAGAAAGATGTAGTAGAATTTTCTTATTATAATTTAAGCGGAGTTCAAAACGGATGGACATATAAAGAACCAAAAATCATTTATATATCAGATGTGGGAAGTTATACTGACGTTGATTACAAAAAAGTAAACTACTCATACAGAAAAACAAAGACAGATTATATTAGTTATAAAAACAACTTCTTAATTGATATTCAATCTGATTTTTCCTCATCAAATGTATTTGATGGTCAACACGTTGCATCTTATAATTTTCTAAGAAACGTTGCGGGAAATCAGTCATTTCCGTTAATTATATCTGAAATTTCCCCATCAAGAACTGAATTGAAATTGGTTCCTGCCTTCAATAAAGTTCCAAAAACAGATGAAGAATTATATCAGAATTTGTATTATGAATCATTTATTAGAAAATTAGTATTAGTAAATGATATTACTGATACATTAAATTCACAGTTGTTCAATTATAACTGTGACTCTACATATAAATCCATACAAAAAACTTCACCTGAATCAATTGATACATTCAAAAAATCATTTGGTTTTAAGAGTGATCAAGACGCAATAACTTTTATAAATAACGTTTATAACGGTATTGATTCTTCTACTATTGAACTGTTTAATAAAATTACATTCAAGAATTTATTTGGTGTTAAGAATTTTATAAAGTACTGGTTATACACATACTCAAAGAATATAATTACATTTGATGATTTATATGTTCAACTTAAGTATATTGTACAGAAGGAATATGTAAATCAATTAAACGTTATTAATTTTTTCAATGTTGATCTTACAGATGCAATAAATCTGATCACTTCAATTGTTTGGGATCAATTTGTACAAGTTGAAATTAAAAAATTAGAATATAATTTTATTAACAAATTTTATTCTTATTATAAGAATGGAATAAATTTTGGTAACGGTGTAATTGTTAAATTTATAGATCATTCATATGATTCTAGTAAGGAATCAACTGATACACACGCAACATTGTTAGTAAAATTAGATGAACCATTATCATTTAATTACAGTACAAAGTCAACATGTTGGATATCAAATATTAGTATTACTCCTTTTGTACAAAATGTAATTTTAATAAAAGAAACGGTATCTAAAAATTATAAGATTTCTGGCCCTAATTTTTCAATCAAGATTGTAAATTCAAACCAAAATACAATTGATAATGTTTCATCACTAGATCCAGATTTAAGTGAAGATACTCAAACTGAAATCAATATCAATAAAAAATTAGCAACATTAGATGTTGATTATTCAAATTTTTCAAACTTTATACTATTTTCATCTGCGGCTTTAAGAATAAAAATATTTAAAAACAAACTAAATAGACTTAGTACATTAGATAGTACTTTGGCAACAATTGAATCTGCAGTAAATTCCAGTACAGCTGTTTTAAGTGCATCATATTCAACTGAATACAATACATATACAGCTGAAAGTTTATCAATCAAAAATGGATTTGATGGATTTGAATGTTATTTGTATAGAAGTCAAAGTTTGGTTTCTGGTAGTATATCTGATACAAACTCTAATTATTATACTTATGTTTATGACGCAGAAGAATATGATATAAACAATAGAGATAGTCTAGTAAATAATACTCCAGAATATATCAAGATGGATGAAAATAACAATGATTATTTGGTATTTTTGTCAATGGTAGGACATCACTTTGATAACATTTATCAATACATTAAATCATTTCCAATTTTAAGTTCAAAAGATACAAATTCAGGAGATAGTTACTTACCTGATATCATTTATTATCTATTAAATTCATTTGGTTGGAATACTTCAACTGATTTTGCCAACAAGAGTTTGGTGACAAATTATCTTAACAGTGCAAATTCAGGTTCTCAATCAATATCTGCTAAAGATAAAAATGAAATGATATGGAAACGTGTTTTAGATACACTTCCATACATTTATAAAACAAAAGGTACATCTGAATGTATAAACTTGTTAATGTCTTGTTATGGCATTCCATTGAACATTTTAAGTATCAGAGAATTTGGTGGCAGTAAAATTGAAAATTCTAAAGTATCAAGTTATTTGTATGATGAAAAATATTTCTTCACCAAATACAATTCAAAAAATGAATACATACAATTACCATATACAGGTTCAGCTAAGTCTTTACAATTTACATTTAAACTAAATAAGGAATACAATCAAAATGAAATTGTAAATTTAGTAAAAAAAGATTCAGATTGGTCAATTTATCTAAAAAAATCAATAAAATCTGATTACGGTGATGTTTACTTTACATTTTTGGACAAGACTGTAAAAATACAAGATGTTCCTGTATTTAATAATGACAGATTTTACAACGTAATGTTGAAAAGAAACGATACTTCTTCATTTTTTGATTCTTCATCTAGTGAAAACTATCTTCCTACTAAATATGATCTTTATGTAAATTCATATGTAGATGACAGAGAATCATTTTCTCATTCTTCTAGTATTTTCTTGACAAGAACATACAATGAAACATTTTATAATGATGGTTCTTTATACTTTGGTAATTATCCAGGTTCAACAAATAAATTTACTGGACTACTTGATAAAATATTGTTAGTTAAAAACAGTTTGACTGAATATGATTTTACTCAATATAGTAAAAATTACGGATATTACGGTAACAACCAAAGTGAAAATACATGGGGTAACTTAATTTTCAGATACAACTTTGATTATCCAGTTGATTTGCGTACCACAACTTCAATTCAACCATATTTTCCAGAGGATAAAATAAAAGAAGTTGGTTACACTGGCACTGCACATAATTTCACATACAACAGTGTAACACAATCAAATTCATGTACGTACTATTCACAATCAGTATTTCCATATCAATTTGAAGAAGTTGATGTTGTACAAGCATCTACAATCCCACAATACGGTCCAAACAAATACAATAATGAAAAAGTTAGAAAAGTAGAACAAACATTGTTGACACAACCATCTCCAATTCAAAGTGTAGCAAGAAACATGAGTCAATTAACTCCTGATTCTAATTTGTTAGGTGTATTTGTTTCTCCATTCAAAGTAAAAGATGATGACATAATTGACTTTTTGGGTGACCATGATATTGTTAGTGATATTGCTGATCCTGGATATTTGTATGAATCAAAATATAAGAGTCTACAAACTTTATCAGACACATATTACACCTACGGAGGAGAAACAGTATTGTATCAAGAATTCATGACGGTATTTAGAAGTTATTTTGATACTTCTGTATTTGATGTAATCAAGAATGTAATACCAGCAAGAGTTAAATTGTTAACTGGTGTTCTGATTGAACCATCTATTCTTGAAAGACCAAAATTACAATCTAAACCAGTTGTAAGAGAAGTTGTTCCTCCAATAGATGCAACTATAGAGAAAAATCCATCTCCAATAACAATTGAATTACAAACTTCTGATAAGTATGAATCTACCATAACATGTGCGGAAAAAGTTGGATTCTCAAGACCATCTAATTTGAACAAAGGATATATTCCTGATACTTTAGATGATTATTACCTATTTTCTTACAATCAAGGCGGATATAAATACTTTGATTCAAGAAATTTATCTACATCTTATTTATATAAAGTAACTGAATATCAAGATGTATATACTGATAATGGCAATACTGGCCCTGTTTCTTATCCAATAAATAAGATTATATCAGTTCCAGCAGGAAGTTCTTATAACAGCAACAATTTGTATGGTGATCCATATATAACAAATATATCTTCTTCAATTGAAATATATAATTTATTGCCTGTTCAACATTTATCATACAAGAACAAACCATTATCTAAATTCTCTGTATATTTAACGTCTTCACTAGAAAGAATTAATCTATTTTATCCTCCGAACGGTGAATTTAGAACCAAAAATTATGGTACTCAAATAACATTTTCAATAACAAATACCAATCTTGGTTTGTCTAACTTTGATGAAGGTAGTATATATGTAAAATCAAGAAATACTAATACTACTACGATATTAAGTCCGTATGAAATTACCGGATCTGGTATTGAAAATGATTATAATCCAGTGTTAACTCAAAGTCTTAGTTTGAGTCAAAGCGTTTTTGTTATATAAAATAATAAGAAATCTTAATTTTAAACTATTTATAGAATATGGCATATTTAGACAATAAAACAATCATTGTAGATGCTACTCTAACAAAAAAAGGAAGAGAACTGTTGGCTACAAATGGAAATTTGAACATTACCGCATTTGCATTAGCGGATGATGAAATTGATTATGGATTATACCAACCAAATCACCCTCAAGGTACTGCTTACAATGATTTTGCATTGAGAAATACACCAATTTTTGAAGCTTTCTTTGATGAAACCCAATTGATGAAATATAAATTGGTAACCTTAAATCAAGGTGTAACCGTAATTCCAATTATTTCTCTTAACATTGATAAGATTTCCGTACCAGCTACCTATACAGGTGACTTATCAATCTCACCATCAACTAATCCAACATATAATCAAACACTTGGTTATACTGCAATACTAGCAAATAAGAACGTTGGTACTTTGGTTGCTGTTGAAACAGTAACAGCTAATACATTGTCAAGTACAGTTACTAATTTCTCAGGAATTTCAGCTGAAACTTCACAAGTTGTAGTTGGACTAAAATTTAAGTTTATTCCAAATACTGGTGTAGGTACTACAACAACTACTAATTTGACTATAATTGGAAATGAAAGCGGTGGAAGTATTACAATACCTGTAACCGTAACTGTATAACCTTTTTTGAAATATGATATTTAAAAAATTTGATTCAACTGATATAGTTGTAGGAAGAGTAAATCAAGTATCTTCTCCGATGTGGACATCAGGTGATATTGCTGCGTTACAATCTGCATTTTATACATCACCAACACAAACTGTTGCAACAGGCTCAGGAGTTTTTAATGTTTATAACGGATTGTATTATAACAACGTGTATTATTCAGGTGAACCATTCTTTGCAGTTGCGTATGGAAATTATTTTGGATCAGGCAGTTCACAAACTGATATTAATACTTCAAAAATTTATCCAACAAAAGCAATATACAGTGAATATGCAAATGTTTTGTTGCCATCCACACAAAAAATATTTACGTTTGCAACCGCATCTACTGTAACTGCAAATTCAACAACAACAATTACAGGTTCAAGTATTTATGCAATATCTTTTACCGTAAACAAATACAAAGATAAATTGGATGAAGGTCAAATTGAATTTAGTCTAAGTGGATCTAATGGACAATTTACATTCATAGATGATTCATCCGTAACAGGCAAAATTGCTGATTCTTATAATGTCATTTCAGGCAGTATTGTAAACGGAATTCCTACACCATACACAAACGGTGGAAAAGTAACTGCTTTATATTATGGTATTGGTACATTGTATCCAAAAACAGGTACTATTATATTAAATTCAGAAAAGGTCAGTTCGTTAACAGGTATTACTGATTTTACTGGTACAAATCCTACATCATATGGTTTATATCAAAAGAAATTGATAGACGGAATAACAAAATGTACTACAAAATATTTCAAAGCAAGAAAATCAGAATTTTTACCTTCTAAACATTATTTTGTGAGAGTAAAAAATCAAGAATTTAATTATTCAAACAATCCATCATTTGTTTCAGATGGAACAGATGGAAAACAAGCAGGTACCATAAGATTCAACCAATTCTTTACAAATCCACAAAGTTATATAACCACCGTTGGTTTGTATAATGATTCAAATGAATTGGTTGCAGTTGCAAAACTAAGTCAACCTGTGATGAAGAGCTTTGATAATGAATCTCTCATTAAGGTAAGATTGGATTTCTAAAAAATGATCAAGTCACTTAAAAAAAATGACATTAGAACCACACCTTTCACTGCTGCCAAAACATGGAATCCTCAGAATAAAATTCATAAGGATCTAATACTGTGGCAAAGTGGATCAGTTAGTGGTTCATTATCATTGACTTTTAAAGAATACAATGACGGAACTGTATCACCTTATACATACATTTCATCTGCAATTGCTCTTCAACAACAACAAGATGATTTTTTAAGATTCAGAGAAGGTGTAAATTTATCAGGATCAATATCTCCAACTGGTAGTTTTTATTATGATCCAGTTTTGTCTGAAAAGAACCTTGATGGTACATATAAAACTGTTTTATATGCTACTACAAAGCATTTATTTTATAAAGAAAGTCAAGATCCAACAAAAATATTTGGACTTGAATCATTAGACTCTTCAAAAGTAAATAGAAGTCTTCCTAATAAAATTTCTACTTTTAATATACCACAAAATAAGTTTGGGGAAAAAGTTATACCAAAATCAGTTGTAATTACACATGAAATTCAAGGACAAACTTATAATGTTGTTGATGACGGTAATTCAAATTTGGTAATAAGTGACAAAACATTTATAAATAATCAAGACGTAAATATAGACAAAATTCCGGCAGATATAATATTGAGTGAATTGAATACTGAAACATATGATGGTGATCCATATATAACAACAGCTATTACAAAACCAAGTGGTTTATCTTATATTGTAAAATACAATCGTTCTACAACACCACCAACTGATGCGGGAACTTATAATGTAGTAGCTACTATCAATGATAATTTTTATGGCGGGTCTACAACTGGTACTTTTACAATTTTAAAAGCATCAAGAACAATTAATATCAGTAATTTAAGTCAAACTTATGATGGTAATCTTAAACCTGTAACTGTTAGTATTCCAGGAGTAAGTGTAAATTATACTGTAACATATAACGGTTCCACAACACCACCAACTGATGCAGGTACTTATAATGTAGTTGTAACAATTGACAATCCTAATTACCAAGGAACAAAAACCGCTACATTGATTATTGTACCACAAACATTAAGTATAACAACACAATGTCCATCAAAAACTTATGGTGATGATGATTTCATAATTCCAGTAAATACTGTTAGCAAAGGTGCAATTTCTTATACAATCAATAGCGGCCCTGCAACAATTAAAAATGGTAAAATTCATATTACTGGGGTTGGTACTTTGAGCGTAACAATAAATCAAGCCGCCTCAGGAAATTATTCCGCTGCTAGTGTAACTTGTTCATCAATTACTATAAGTCAAAAACAATTAACTGTGACAGGAATTACCGCGTCTGATAAACCCTATGATGGAAATACAACAGCTACATTAAACACTTCTAAGAAAGCATTACAAGGTGTAGTAAGATATTTTAATGGAACAAGTGATG
>Ga0214919_10005090_pt1 | contig 18863 bp, 17 predicted proteins | sample LL1503_MetaG_FD_177994 | JGI IMG/M metagenome (GOLD analysis project Ga0214919, IMG submission 177994) | Freshwater microbial communities from Lake Lanier, Atlanta, Georgia, United States - LL-1503 | ecosystem: Environmental > Aquatic > Freshwater > Lake | place: USA: Georgia | collected...
CATTTATTTACAAAAACATCATACGATTTTCAATGTAAATACCCCGAAATAATTAAAGAAGCTTTGATGAAAGTACCACATTTATTTACAAAAACATCATACGATTTTCAATGTAAATACCCTGAAATAATTAAATTAGTTAAGCGGTACTCTGAAATTAAATCGTCCTTAACTAATGTTGGTAGAAATGCATCACCCTATAAGGGAACACGAAAATTACAGGGGAAACGGGAGCAAGGGAATAATAAGTATAATAATGAGTATAATAATCAGTATAATAATCCGGTGGTTCGGAATAAAAAACGTTCGTTTTCAATGCCGTCTTTAAGATTTAACGATCAAAATACAAAGGGGGGAATGCAAATGTAAAATTGAAACATTTGACTTTTAAAAAATATGTTCCATGGTGATAAAAAAGTTATCACTATGGGCATTGAATCTATTTACAGAAGTTATACTTGTGGAGCTTTAACTGCGAAAAATACTGCCGAAGATGTTAAATTATCAGGCTGGGTACATAACAAAAGAGATCATGGTGGAGTTTTATTTATAGACCTTCGTGATAATTATGGAATAACCCAATTAGTCATTGATGAGCAATTATGCCCCTTGAAAGCTGAAGATTTTACTAAAATTCCAACTGAGTCTGTAATTTCAATTGAAGGTAAAGTTATAAAAAGATCTGAAAATACTATAAAAAAAGGTAATCATACCGGTGAAATTGAAGTTTTGTTGACTTCCGTTAAAATTGAAAGCAAGGCCAATATTTTGCCATTTCAAATTAATTCTGATGAAAATATAGGCGAAGAAATTCGTTTAAAATATAGGTTTTTAGATTTAAGGCGTCAAAAATTACATGAATCTATTTTGCTTCGTGGTAGGGTTATAAAGTTTATTCGTGACAAAATGTGGGACATGGGTTTTCAGGAGTTTCAAACCCCAATTTTAACCGCATCATCGCCTGAAGGTGCAAGAGATTTCCTAGTACCGTCCCGCTTGCATCATGGAAAATTTTATGCCCTTCCGCAAGCTCCTCAGCAATTTAAACAGTTGCTTATGGTCTCGGGATTTGACAGATATTTTCAGATTGCACCATGTTTTCGCGATGAGGACGCGCGCGCAGATAGAGCGCCGGGTGAATTTTACCAGCTTGACATTGAGATGTCTTTTGTTGAGCAGGACGATGTTTTTAAACCACTTGAAAAATTAATTTATGACGTTTTCAAAACATTCAACTCTAATAAAAAAATTCATGGTGAAAAAGATTTAAAGTCAGGTACGTCTCATATTTTTGATATTCCGGAAAATCGTCAATATATATTTCCACAAATAAAATATAAAGATGCTATGTTAAAATATGGCTCTGATAAGCCGGATCTTCGTAATCCAATTGAAAATTTTGATGCAAGCGAGATTTTTTCTGTATCCAAATTTAAGGTTTTTGCAGATTCTGTTGCAAAAGGTGAGGTGGTGCGGGCGATTCCAGTTCCAAAACATAATCAGTCCACGGAATTTTTTAAAACCGAAATGCAGGAATTTGCCAAGCAGAATGGTGCAAAATTCGGTATTGCATATATGATTTTTGAAAATAATACTGCAAAACCTTGCCCCATTAAAAATGCCTATAAAATAACAAAAGATGGAGATGAAATCGATGAAAATGGCTTTAATGAACTTGTATCAAAGGTTAAAAAAGCCGGAAATTTGCAAGATGGAGATGCAGTTTTCTTTGCGTGCGGTAAGGAAACTTTTGCAAATAAAATTGCAGGACTTGTGCGAACAAAAGTTGCACAAAAATTGAAATTAATAGATGAGAATGTCTTTAAATTTGCATGGATTGTTGATTTCCCTTACTTTGAGTGGAATGAAGAAGACAAAAAAATCGACTTTTCACACAACCCCTTTTCGATGCCGAAGGCGAGCTTGGAGGAGTTGATGTTGACAGATTTTGCAAATTTTGTGAAGATAAAGCCTTATAAATATAATGATTTTTGTGTTTACGTGGATCAAGATAATATTGAAAAACTTGATAAAAATGGAGTGATTTTTTCAAAAATTAAAGAAAATTTACACGATTTTCATCAAAAATATAATGAATTATTTGATAATAAAGGTAATAAAAGCGATTCTGAGTTTATATCAGAAATTCTTGCTGAAAAAATTGAAATTACGCTTGTAGAATGGGTTAATTTCCATCGCTCAAGACCTGAATTAGAGCTTGGGTTTTTAGTAAATGGAATGGATGAAAAAAATGCAAAAATAGCTCAAAAAGCACTTATTAAATATATATTTGACGGAATAACTCAAATTGATGCAATCAAAATCGAAGCTAACCAATACGATATAGTCTGCAACGGAATTGAGCTTTCAAGTGGTGCGATAAGAAATCATAAGGCCGAAATTATGTATAAAGCATTTGAAATTTGTGGATACGACAAGTCCGTGGTGGATGAAAAATTCGGCGGAATGGTGAATGCCTTCAAGTTTGGGGCGCCTCCACACGGCGGAATTGCGCCGGGAATTGACAGAATTGTGATGCTACTTACCGACAGCGAAAATATAAGGGAGGTTATAGCATTCCCGCTAAATGGATCGGCGGAAGATTTGCTTATGCAGGCTCCATCGGCACCATTTCCAAAGCAATTGCGTGACTTAGGTATTTTCACAGAGGCCGAGTTAAAAGACAAACTTTCAAAGGATGAACTTATAAAGCTTGGTATAATTACAACTGAAAAGAAATAAATTTATGGATTTTAATATATAATATCAAGAATTGAAGTTATGTTTTTAAATAATTAAAGTATAGGGTTAATGTTTTATATTGATAGTATTTTTACCTATATGATAATTTTAATTGTTTTACTTTTTTTATGCAAAGAGTTCATCAATTGTTATATTTTTATGAAAAGTTTTATTTATTATTGAATTTCTAATAGCGGACATTAAATCTTGATAAAAAGTAAGATTATGAATTGTCATAAGGGTTGCAGCTAAAATCTCCTTGTTTTTAAAAAGATGTTGAATATATCCCAAAGTATGATTTTTACATGCATAGCAAAAACACTTTTTATCGATTGGCATTTGCGAATCTGAATATTGTGCATTTTTTAAACGAATCTCACCATTCCTTGTGTAAGCAAGTCCATTGCGTGCAACACGACTTGGTAAAACGCAATCAAACATATCAATTCCTCTTGCTACAGCCTTAATTAAATCATATGGCTTTCCAACCCCCATTAAATATCTTGGTTTATTTTTTGGCAAAAATAAAATTGTAAAATCAATAGTTTTAAGCATTTCGTCCTGCCCTTCACCAACTGCAAGTCCACCAATTGCATATCCATCAAACTCAATTTCTTGTAAAGATTTTGCCGAAATTTCGCGTAAATCTTCAAATACAGATCCCTGAACTATACCAAAAAGCCCATATCCATAACGATTTATATATGCATCTTTAGATCTTCTTGCCCAACGCAAGGAAAGTTCCATTGATTTTTTTGCTTTTTTATACGTTATTGGAAAACTAGGACACTCATCAAAAATCATAGTTAAATCACTGCCAATTTTATATTGAATCTCAATTGATCTTTCAGGGGTTAGCATAAATTTCGTACCATCTATATGAGAACGAAACACAACACCATCTTCTGTAATTTTCCGCAAACCAGATAAGGACATCACTTGAAATCCGCCGGAATCTGTTAAAATTGGCTTACTCCAATTCATAAATTTATGAAGTCCACCAAAGTTTTGCATCCTTTCTTCCCCAGGACGAAGCATTAAATGATATGTATTTCCTAAAATTATTTGCGCATTTGTAGCATTTATCATTTCATTTGTTAAACCCTTAACGCTTCCAGCAGTTCCAACTGGCATAAATACTGGAGTTTTTACAATTCCATGTGCTAATTTTATCTCACAAGCCCTTGCATCACCACACTCATTTTCAATTTTAAAATCAAACATATTTATCTGCCTTTTTCTTTAGGAACTTTGACCTTATTGTTATCTTTATCATATTGGTCTAATAGCCTTTTTAATCTTTCGCTATCATGATCTTTGGGTATTGAATTATTAGTGTTATAAATTTCATTATTATAACAATTAGGCCGTTTATCATCATTTATATGTTTTGTTGATTCATTTTCCACTATTTTCAAACCCATATTTTCCAGATTTTGTTTAAAATCTTCCATTTGACTTGAATTCACGGAAAATGTTATTTTAATTGGTTTTCCATCTTTTCCATTTTCTATATTTATAATTTTAACTTTTTTATTTTCATTTTCATTTTCTGGTTCATTTTCATATTCTTTTGATGCTATCAGAATATCAGAAAAATCTTCTGAGTTTTCTGATTTGTTAATCTCTTTACGAAAATCTTCACTTAAAAATGCAAATCCAAATAAACGTTTCCACCAATCTTGGTTTTCAGTTAAATCTTTGACATTATTATTAGGGACAACGCTTACTATATTATTTTTTCCATTTAATGCATCATTATTGTTGTCATTATTTTCAAGATCCATATATTTTTATAAAACAAAAACCATATCTATCCATGATTATATATTAAAACAAAGTAATTATCAAGAAAAAATATTGCATTTTAATTATTATAATTTGATATATGGTTTTATTCTGTTAAATAAAATGGAAAAAATAGAATCAAATATAACATCTGGAGTTTGTGATTTAAAGGATACGGGATTTATTTCATCCATTGATTCCCCTGAAATTCCCGTTCCCGAAGTTTTTAAAAATAAACAGATTTCTTATTTCAAAGTTGGAGATTTGGCACTTGATAAAATCAAAAATTTACTTTTAAAAAGAGGTAAAGTGTCATCTGGAATTAAAGTTAGCATTAGATCAAAAGGTTGCAGTGGTATGGCTTACAAAATAGAGTTTGCAGATTATGGGGTAAATTTGAGTGATGCAGATGATATGTTAATTGTAGATGGCATAAGGATTTTCGTTGATATTAAAGCATCTTTATTTGTAATTGGAATGAATATGGATTACACAATTGAGCAATTTAAAGAAGGTTTTGTATTTATAAATCCTAATGAAAAAGGAAAGTGTGGATGTGGATCTTCTTTTTATGTGTAAATGATTATTGAAATAAATGATATATCAATAGATGCGAATTTAAAAAAGCACTATCCTTGGGAAAAATCCGATATTCAAAATATTGCAATAAATTGTAAGATTGAATATAGTGAAATTAAAAATATTCAAAATTTATCAGATGTAATAGACTATGTTAAAGTTGAAAATTTAATTTTAGATATTGTTAAAAATAAATCTTTTGAAATAATTGAATCTTTAGCAAGTGATATTTGTAATAAAATTTTAGATAAATTTACTCAAATTATAAATATTGAAATAAAAATTACCAAAAATAATGTATTAAAAAATGCTAAATCAGTTTCTATTACAATTAAAAAAAATCACATAAACGGGTGTAAAGTTATATTATGCCTTGGATCAAATTTAGGTGAAAAACATGAAAATATCAATACAGCATATCAAAAATTATGTGAAAAACTAGAGTTAAAGTTGCCTAAAATATCAACTATATATGAAAACCCTGCATGGTTTCCTAAAGGGTCACCAAAAGATTGGGATATTCCATTTTTAAATTGTGCAATAAGTGGTTTTTGCAATAAAACTCCAGATGAAATAATGGAAATATGTCAAAAAATTGAAATTGAAATTGGAAGGAAAGCGGTTCATGAAAAATACTCTCCAAGAATAATAGATATAGATATTTTATATTACAATGGACAAATAGTTTCAACAAAAAATATTCAAATTCCCCATTCAAAGTGTTACTTCAGGGATTTCATGTTAATACCAGCTATGGAAATTGAAGGGGATTTAGTAAAAAAAATATAAATTATATTTAAGAGTAATTACTTATAACATTAGATCTTAAAATCTGCGTTTAAAAATGTTAACAGTAAATAAATATTTCTATTTACTGTTATGTTGCTGAATTTGAGCATTGCTTGCCATAAGTTAATTTTTGGTAATTTTTCTTGCAGTTATTGATATCTGCCCTTCTAAAAAAACATATCTATTTTTATTTAATCTAGATCCATAACCACTAATAACCTCTAAACTTGGTGTGTTTTGTTTATTTTCACTGGAATTATTTGGATTTGTTGCACTGATTTGGGTGTTTGCTGTATTTCCACCTAAATACCCACCATCAAAAGATTTTGTTTTAGTTTTTTGACACGATATCAAACCAAGAGTTGTAATAAAAATTTTAATACGTATTGTTTTACTTTCATATAAAAAGAAAATTTTATATTTACATCACATTTGATTTTTAGTTATCAATAATATTGTGCATATTTTATTTTTTTTATATCATCAAAATTGCCTGTTGAAGCTCTATAATAAAGTCTCTTAATTCCTTTGCTTTTTCAAATTCAAGATTACTTGCATGTTGCCTCATTTCCTTTTTAGTTTGGGAAATTAAATTTTCAAGTTGCTTTAAAGATAAAGCTGAAACATCTAAATTTGAATCATGATTTAATTTTTCCTCTCCTCTTTGCATTATTGAATCAAATGGATTTGCTAAAGATTTTATAATTGTGGTAGGTTTAATTCCATGTTTTTCATTATATGCAATTTGAATATCTCTCCTTCTTTGCGTCTCAAACATCGCCTTGGTTATGGATTTTGTCATTTTATCTGCATATAAAATAACCCTTCCTTCAGAATTTCGTGCTGCACGCCCAATTAGTTGAATAAGTGAGGTTTCGGATCGTAAAAAACCCTCTTTATCTGCATCCATAATTGCAACTAAACCACATTCAGGAATATCTATTCCCTCACGAAGTAAATTAACTCCAACCAAAATTTCAAATCTACCTTTTCTAAAAGCATGCAATATAGAAATTCTTTCAAGAGTTTCAACTTCAGAGTGAATATATGTAGACTTACATCCAATTTCATTTAAATAGTCATTTAATTTTTCTGCCATTTTTTTTGTAAGAGTTGTTATTATAACCCTAAGTCCAATTGTTATAATTTTTTTTGCTTCGTTTATTATGTCATCAACTTGATTTTCAGTTGGACGAATAGTGCAAATTGGGTCAAGTAGCCCCGTTGGTCTTATAATTTGTTCAACAACTTTATCATCAACCTCAGTTAATTCAAATATATTAGGTGTGGCGGATACATATATGGTTTGTGGCTTAATTTTATACCATTCATCAAAATTTAAAGGACGATTATCAAGTGCAGATGGAAGCCTGAAACCATGATCCACCAAATTCAATTTTCTTGCCCTATCACCCGCAAACATTGCACGAATTTGTGGTACAGATACATGGCTTTCATCTACAACCAACAGAGCATCATCAGGTAAATATTCAAATAAAGTTGGCGGTGGATCTCCTTGATTCCTTCCTGTAAGATATCTTGAATAATTTTCGATTCCCTTACATGTTCCAACTTCATTCATCATTTCCACATCATAACCTATTCTTTGTTTAAGCCTTTCCGCTTCTACAAACTTAGATTCCCGTAGGAACATTTGATACGTTTGCTCAAGTTCCTCAAGTATAATTGGCGTACAAGCTTTTACAATCTCAAATGGAGTTGCGTAGTGACTATTAGGATAAATATTTACCTCTTCTAGTTTTTCCATTTTTTGTCCAGTTAAACTATCAATTTCACTTATTGCATCTATTGTATTTCCAAAATATTCAATTCTTATTGCAAGATTTTCAGAATAAGATGGAAAAACTTCAACAACATCCCCTCTTACACGAAATTTTCCACGAGAAAAGTCTATTTCATTTCTTTCGTATTGCAATTTTACTAAAGATGATAGCAACTGATTCATTTGAAATTCTTTGTTAATTTGTAAATTTATTATCATCCTTCCATAGGTATCTGGTGAACCTATTCCATATAAACTTGAAACAGATGAAACAACTATTACATCCCTTCTTTCAAGTAAAGACCTAGTTGCAGAATGCCTTAATCTTTCAATATCTTGGTTTATAACTGAATCTTTTTCAATAAAAGTATCTGTTTTAGGCACATAAGCTTCGGGTTGAAAATAATCATAATAAGAAACAAAATACTCCACTGCATTATTTGGAAAAAATGATTTCATTTCGGCATAAAGCTGGGCTGCTAAAGTTTTATTATGAGCCATTATGATTGTTGGTTTTTGAACATTTTGAATAACATTTGCAATTGTAAAAGTTTTTCCACTTCCGGTAACACCTAGTAGAACTTGACTTTTTTCGCCGCAATTTAATCCCTGTGTAAGTTTTTTAATCGCAGAAATTTGATCACCAGCTGGGTTATATTCTGAATTTAATAAAAATTTATTATTCATCTTATCACTCTTTGAATTTTATTTTATCAAAAAGATTGTTATTTTCATTAATTATAAATGGCAAGAAGTTTATTTAAACAACGGTAATTATATATATGTTTAAGGTTTTGATTGATTTTTAATTTTATGCTATCATATTTAACAAAAATTAAAGAATATATGCCAAAATTTGATGGGAATTATAAGGGTTTAACAAGAATAAGTTTTTTTATTTATGAAAATGAAGAACTTGCTAAGAGTGGCTCTGTGTATGGAAGTACTGGATTTTTAATCAGTATTCCTTCTGCCATAAATGGTCATGTATTTTTATATGCTGTTACAAATAGACATTGTATTCAATGAATAACAAATCCAGTGTTAAGATTTAATAAAAAAGATGGTGGAACTGAATCGATAAAAACAACAAATGAACAATGGCATTATATTGACAATCATTACGATGTTGCTGTATTGCCAATTTTATTAAACGAAGGAATCGATTTTGTACATGCAGATATAAGTTACTTATTAACAGATGCAGAAATGATAAAGCAAGAAATAGACATAGGCGAGGATTGTTTTATGATTGGTAGATTTGTAAATTATGATGGTGGCTCTAATATAAATAAGCCCTCGATGCGTTTTAGTCAAATTAGTATTACAAATGCAAATATAATACATCCATATTCAAAAGATAGAAATTTAGGCTATAAAGAAAATCAAGAGGCAATCTTTTTAGATATGAGAGCTAGAACTGGATACTCTGGAAGTCCTGTTTTTGTTTACAGAACGCAAGGCTCTCTATTCCATGAGAATTTAAAAGATAATGAAGAGCAAAGATTTCTTATCCCATATCATTTTATGAGATTATTAGGGATACAATGGGGTATTATTGGAGATGATTTGAGTGCAAATAGCTTTGGAGAGGAGATTGCTAATGCAAATCCACAAAATGCAAACGATTTAAAGAATATGAGTATTGTGTGTCCTGCAAAATATATTTTAGAAGTTTTGAACAAAGAAGAATTAAAGCAACAAAGAGATAATACCAATAAACTGCTTTTACAACAAAGAGGCCTGTAATAATTGTTGAACCACTTTTATTATAAATATCAATCTTTGGTAATAAATGTTCTTTTTGAATATCTAAAACTTTAAAAGCTTTTACTTACTTCGTATCACGATTAACCATTCCTATGATTACAGATTTTTCAACTTTTCCTTTTTTATTATTATGTTTGCTTCCTTCAAGACCATCAATATAAGCCTCATCTATTTCAGTTATTCCATCAAATTGATTAAAATCTCCTTTCATTACTTCACGGATTCTTTGCAACATAAACCAAGCACTTTTTTGAGTAATTTCAATATATTTTGATAATTGAATTGAACTTATTCCTTTTTTTAATGAAGTTGAAAGATAAATAGCTATAAACCATTTAACTAATGGAGGTCTTGAATCTTCAAATATTGTATTTGTACGAACTGAAAATTGTTTTGCACAAGATTGACAAGTATATCTATCAATTCCAGTGTGAATATAACAAATTTTATGCTTACAATGTTGGCAAATTGCCTTGTCGTGACCACCCCATATCTTGTTAGCAAGTCAATCTCTGGAAGCTTGCTTATCTTTAAATTTCATTTGAAAAATAATCTAAAATCATTTTTATGGAAATAGCCTTACTATCATTTTCTTTTTTGCAAATATATACTTAAGGTTTATTATTATTTAAGTTTAGTATCTTTGCATTTTTATAATTATTATTTTTAAAACAAATATCAATTTTTTTAACCCTATCATTCCCGCACAGCATATTCAAGAAAATTGTTATTTTATGATTTGGGGGTTGGTATTATTTGTATCAAAATAATATTTTTATTAAATATTTAAAATATCTAATCATTGTCTATTTTAAGCACGGCAAGAAAAGCTGATTGAGGAACTTCGACAGACCCAAGCATTTTCATCCGTTTTTTACCAGCCTTTTGTTTTTCAAGTAATTTTCTTTTACGAGTTATATCCCCTCCGTAACACTTTGATGTGACGTCTTTACGCATAGCTGCTATGGTTTCTCTTGCTATAATTTTACCACCAATTGCAGCTTGAATTGGAACATTAAACATTTGCCTTGGAATTAATTCCCTTAATTTTGCACAAAGTTTTCTACCACGGGCTTCAGCTCTAGTTCTGTGAGTTATTATTGAAAGTGCATCAACCATTTCAGAATTTAGCAGTATACTTACTTTAACCACATCAGATTTTACATATTCTGCAATTTCCCATTCAAAACTTGCATATCCTTTTGAAATTGACTTTAATTTATCATGAAAATCTAAAATAATTTCAGCTAAAGGTATTTTATAAATCAACATAACCCTTTGATTTCCAGAGCTGTAGTTTAAATCTATCTGATTTCCCCTTTTTTCATTGCATAATTTCATTATATCACCAAGGTAATCACCTGGAGTAAAAATCGAAACTTTTGCCATAGGTTCTTCAATTTCTTTAATCAAAACTGGATCTGGATAGCTAGCGGGATTACTTATTTCTTCTATAGTTCCATTATTAAGATGCATTTTATAGACCACGCTTGGCGCAGTTGTTACTAGATCTACATTGTATTCCCTTTCAAGCCTCTCTTGAACAATTTCCATATGAAGTAGACCCAAAAATCCACATCTCAAACCAAAACCAAGGGCCGCAGATGATTCAATTTCATATGAAATACTTGAATCATTTAATGCAAGTTTTTCAATGGCGGTTTTCATTTCAACATATTCACTTGGTTCACTTGGGTAAAGCCCACAAAATACAACGGGTTGAACTTTTTTAAAGCCAGGCATAGCTTGGGTTGTGAAATTTTTTTCAAGAACTATTGTGTCTCCAACCCAACAATCAGCAACCAGCCTTATATTTGCACACATAAAGCCAACCTCCCCTGCTTTAATTTCCTGAACCTCCGTTCTTTTTGGTATAAAAAAGCCTAATTTTTCAACCTCATGAATTGAGTCATTATTAAGCATTTTAATTTTATCTCCATTTTTTAAAACTCCATCAATAACTGAAATAAGCATTACCACACCAAGATATTGATCATACCAAGCATCCACAAGTAAAACTTTTGTTGGTTTTTCTAAATTTCCCTTTGGGGCTGGAATATACTTTATAACACTTTCCATCAAATTGTCAACTCCCATACCAGTTTTTCCACTTGTAAGAATTGCATTACCTGTATCTAAGCCTATAATTTCTTCAATTTGCTGTTTTGTTGCATCAATATTTGATGATGGTAAATCGGTTTTATTTAAAACTGGAATAATTTCATGATTTGCATCGATTGCTTTATAAACATTTGCCAAAGTTTGAGCCTCAACTCCTTGAGTTGTGTCAACCAATAAAAGCGAACCATCGCATGCAGAAAGACAACGAGAAACCTCGTAAGCAAAATCAATATGTCCCGGCGTATCCATTAAATTTAAAGTGTACTGAATACCGTCTTTTGCAGTATATTTAAGCCTTACAGTTTGAGATTTTATAGTTATACCACGCTCTCTTTCAATGTCCATTGAATCAAGAATTTGATCTTGCATTTGCTTTTCATTAACTGCTTTGCAAAATTCAATAATTCTATCAGCTAATGTACTTTTACCATGATCTATGTGTGCTATGATTGAAAAATTTCTAATTTTTGATATATCATGCATGTTTTTTCACTTTTACACCAAATATATATCAATAAACTCAAATTGCAAGGATTAATTTAAAATAATTCTTAAATTTCAAGATAGTTGAAAAACATTTAAATTTACAGCCTTATAATTTCATTGTAAATTTCATTTATCATTAGATTGCCGGTAGATCCTATATGAGTTTTAGATTTTATGCTTTCAATGGGATTTATTTGCGTTAGTTTATCAAGACTATTTTTTGTTTCATGATATGCGTCTCGAAAAGAAATTCCATTTTTCATAACTAAATTATTAGCAAAATCTGTAGCAAAAATTGATGCATCTTTTGTAAAAACTTCCATCATCCTTTCTTCATTTGGAAAAATATTTTCCAAACAAATTGCCATTACTACAAGACTTTGGTGCGTTATGTCTATAGATTCCATAATACATTTTTTTGTAAATTTCATATCTTTATTATACCCTGAAATTAAATTATGATAAGATATAGTTATTTGAGTAATATTTGAGAATACCTGTGAAGATTTTGCACGAATTACCTCCATTACATCAAGATTTCTTTTTTGTGGCATAATACTTGAGCCTGTTGTAATTTCATTTGTTGCAGTTAAAAAACCAAACTCTTGAGAATAAAATATTATTATATCATTTGCCATTTTTTCTAAAGTCATCATAATTTGCATCAAGCATGACATGGCAAAAACCTCTATTTTTCCACGAGAATTTTGACAAAAAATCGAATTTATCATAGTTTTTGAAAAACCAATTTCCGTTGTAGTAAACTGTCTGTCTATTGGAAATTCCGTACCAAAACCAGCAGCGGAACCTAAGGGACTTTGATTTATTAAAATAATTGCAGAATTTATACACTGTAAATCATTTAGTAAACTTTCCAAAAATGCACCTGCCCATTGTCCAAAACTAGATGGCATTGCGTGCTGCATATGTGTAAATCCCGGCATTGGAATAAATTCATTTTTTAGTGCAAAATATTTCAATTTTGTTGCTAAATTTTTTGTTTCAGTTTTGATATTTTGAAATTCATGTAACATAAAAAGCCTTGTTGCTGTTAAAACTTGGTCATTTCTAGACCTTGCTGTATGAATTTTTTTACCTATTTCACCTAATTTTTCAGTTAAAAAATTTTCTATTGCAGAATGAACATCTTCAAATCCCTCAATGGGAAAATTATCGCCTAAATTTAATATCTCATCTAAAGTTTTGCAGATTTTTTCTAATTCAATTTCGGTAAAAATTCCAATTTTTAGAAGCATTTTAGCATGAGCTTTAGATGCAAAAACATCATGCATTAAAAGCCTTTTATCTTCAATTAAATTTTTTGAAAAAATATATTCACTAATTTTAATATTTAATTTAGAAACCCCGGTATTCCATAGTTTTTTATTCATATTTTCTTACCAAAAAACAGCACATGTCGCCAATTTTTATATTTTTTTTAGGAAAAATAACAAAAGAATCTTCCATGATTTTTAAATTTTCTACTCCATCTTTTGCAAAAACATCATTTTTATGATAAAACTGAAAATTTTTTATATCACCGTTAAACGAAAAGTTATTTGTTTTTGCTGTAATTTTAGAGTAAATTTCTAATTTTATTTGAGATTTATTATGAAATTTTAGTATTTTGTCATTTGCGTTGTTTTTAATAATATTTCTTAACTTTAATAAAGAAATTATTCGATTTAATGGGGAAATTTCACCTCCTATCATACCAGATTCCACTGTAATTCCAATTCCACCACTTCTATCTGCAAAGGAATCAAAACTTGAGAATATATCTATATCATTTTTTGATAAATTTAACCCTGGAGATACTATAAACTCTGTATCAAAAAGTTCAGCAATTTTAAAATGTTTATCTGACTTTTTGCAATATATAAATGGAGTAGACGGCATTATTGTTGAGTGAATATCAAGTAAAATATCGCAATTTTCAATAAAAGGTAAAATTTCAAGTAATCTTTCTTCCTCATTGTTTTTTTTAGTTTTATTTTTAATATTTAATATTAAATTTTCTGACAAAATTCTATTCATATCTTGATTTATAAATCTAACATTTTGCATTACTGCATAAATATTTACAAGAATAATTGTCACAATTCCTAATTGCATTTTATTGTATAAAATTGGAATTAATTCCCGCATGACATCAAGACCAATTGTTTCATTTCCATGAACGCAACACAAAATTACAATATTTTCACCCTGCCCTTTTTCAAATCGAAAAATACCTTTTGGGGTATCTTTCGATTTATATTTTTCTAATTTTTGTAAAAATTCATCAATATCCATATTAATAATTATAACTTTTATCGCACTCTATAACGGTTCCTATTCCATTTTGAGAAAACATCTCTTCCTTTATAGCATTTTTCACCATTCCATTTATAATATGAACTTTCTGAGTTCCATTTTCTATAATTTTCTTTATATTTTCAAGCTTAACCAACATTCCATCTTTTATCACACCAGAATTGATTAAATTTGAAATTTCATTATATTTTATAACTGAAATTTTTTGATTATTTTTATCTTTGACAAAATCAACATCTGATATAAATATAACTTTTTCTGCTTTTAAACTTGCAGCCAAACTAGAAGTTATGGTATCTGCATTTATATTTAAAATTTCACTTGTTTTACAATTAACGGCAAGACTTGCAATACATAAAAGCATATTTTCTTCTAAAATATTTAAAATTTCATTGCTATGAACAGACATTACATCGCCAACTAATCCGAAATTTTGAGATGTATCAATTTGTCTTTTTTGAACATCTATAATTTTTTTAGTAATTGGAAAAATTGAAGTAAAAGTTATATTATGTTTGCTAAAAAGCCCATTAATATCACAAATTATTTTTCCGCAACACATTTTTGCAGCCTCTATATCTTCATAATTCGTAACCCTTCTTCCATTTATTTTTTGAGAATCTTTATTAAATAATTTTTTTGACAATTCGTCAAGTTGCTTCCCAAATCCGCACACTATAATTACTTTTATATTACAATCTTGTAAAAATTTTATATTTTCAATAACATTTTCAAGATATTCTAAATTAGATAAAATTTTGCCACTTATTTTTATTATAAAAGTCGAATTTTGAAAAGCAGTTTTATAAAAATTTGCATCTTTTGTCATGTTTAAAAAAAAATTATGGATAAATTGGGTTTATATATTTAAGTCCTGCATTTTCATCAAAACCAAACATTAAATTCATACACTGAATTGAATTACCACTTGCACCTTTTACTAAATTATCTAAAACACCCTGTATAATAAGAGTTTTTTCATCCAAAATTTGATATGAAATATCAAAAAAATTAGACGCCACAATATTTACAAGTTCTATATTTTTTTCCATAACTCGCACAAATTTAGCATCATGAAAAGCATTTAAAAGCATTTTATTTATTATATCGGAATTTATATTGTCTCTAGTTTTAATTATTAAATTTGCAAAAATTCCACGCACAAATGATCCCGAAGATGGAATAAAATTAAATGGAATATTTGGAAAAGATTGAAAAATTTCCCCCATATGACGATGAGCATTGATGTTGTAACTAAACAAATTATTTACCCTACTTGGGTGGTGAGCCTTTGTGGATGGTACTTTACCGCCACCACTTGAACCTGTAATTGCAAAAATATCTATTGATTTTGCAATATTTTTAAATGGCAGAATACAAAGTTGCGAACAGAGTGCAAAGCAACCAGGGTTTGAAATATGCTTTGCAGCAATAATAGCATTTTTATCTTTTTCTATAAATCCATAAGTGAAAAACTGCGATAAATATTCATTAAATTCAGTATTTGGGTAATATTTTTTATGTAAATCTTCATTTTGCAATCTTAAATCTGCCGATAAATCAATAATTTTTGTATATTGAGAAATTTGCTTTATATATTGGATAGATTCTCCATGTGGAAGAGCTAAAAATACACAATCACAACATTTTGCAATTTCTAAAATACTTTTATTTGAAAAGTGTAAATTACTGTGTTTTAAATGAGGAAATTGACTAGATATTTTTTCATTTTTACTATTTCGTGAAAAAATCTCAATTTCAGATGAAATATTTTCATGTGATAGTAAAATTCGTAATAACTCAAACCCAGTATAACCAGAAGCTCCAACGATGCCAACTTTAATTTTGTTTTTATCTGTTTTCATACAGCAATATTTAAAATTTTCACAATAACATCAATAGAGTTTTTTCTAAAAGCATTAAAAATTTCAACCCCAATTAGATTTTTTATTGCATTAATTCCTATTGCATTATCCGTTACTGGGCCCGATATTATATCTGGTTTTACGCCAATTTCTAAGCAATCTTGATACATTTTTACAGCACCAGGTATATCATTTGCACAAAGAACGCATATCGAAATAGATTCGCGAATTTCTTTATCTATTAGTAACTCTTTTACTCCATAATCACCATAAAGTCCATCACCAAATTCTAAAAATATTCCATCTGGATTTAATTCCGACAGAACATTTATAATTCCCTTTGCTGCATTTATAACTAAATTTTTATCGTCAATGCAAGTTGAAGGAAGCCCCGCATCTACAAATGAAAGACCTGTTTTTGCACCATGATCAAGCATTGAATAAATATCTCTCATAGCACCAACGCCACTAACTTTTGCTACAGATATATTTTTATTTTGCGAAGATAAAATTTGCACAACCGCACTTCCAACTGTAGTTTTTCCACAATTCATCCCAGATCCAATTACTGCAATTAATTTTGGTTTACTAATTATTTTATCACTATGTTTCACAATTGCGTTGTTTAATAAATTTAAAGGTTTGTTATTTTTATCTACAATTGCACCCAAAACAACACAATGAACCGCGTCCCCAACATTTGGATTATAATCAATACATTCACCGGCAACTCCACCCATGTTAAGTATATCAATATTTCCACCAACAAGTAAATTTTTTGGTACAATTCCATATACTCCTTGCATAGCAGAACGATTTCCAAGTACTACAGGTATTACATCTCCTTGTTGAAGAGCTGACATTCTACCAGATTGAAGTTCCAAAATATTATATTTTGTTTTTGCATTTACAACTTTTACAACTAGAATTGACCCCATTTCTGAAATTATTTCATCTGAAATATGAACTTTATGAGGAAGGTTTAAATTTTTTACAATTGAAGATATTTTACTTAAAACTACGCTATTCATGATTTAAACAAACTATTAATTAAAGACATTTGAACCCACATACGATTTTCCGCCTCATCTATTATCATTGAGTTTTTTGAATCCAAAACACTAGATGTAACCTCAACATCTCTTCTTACAGGTAAACAATGAGAAAATAGTGCATTATTTGTTAAATTCATTTTACTTTCTGTTAATTGCCAATTTTTATATTTTTCATAATAAATGTCTGACTCTTCAAGATTTCCATTTGTTAAATTATCTATTGATAGCCAAGATTTTGCAATAACAAAATCTGCACCTTGAAGTGCCTCATCTTGATTGTGAATTATTTTAAAACTTGAAGCATATTTACAAACTTTTTCAAGACATACATCGCTTAATTCAAAACCTTTAGGGCAAGTTAAAATAACATTTGAGCCCATCATAGCAGGAGCTAAAAGTTGAGACTGTGGAGTTGCAATTGGTAAATGTTTTGTATGTGGGGCATATGTTAAAACTATTTTTTTTGTTTTAAATTCATCAAACTTTCTTTCAAATTCATTATATTCACTAAACTGACTTTCAAATCCACTGGTGGTTGGAATTTTTTCGAAAATACTCATTATTAAAGCCAAACCCTGCATGGGATGATAAGCATCTGATTCCATGTTTATAACAGGCGAAGTTGCATATTTTGCAAAAATATTTATGAATTTATCAGAAATTACATCTTCCACGCTTGAGTTTTTAGGTAATTTTCCGCCACCAATAAAACAACTATTTCGAATTCCTATAACATCTGCATAACGAGACATAACCCTTGCTGCGTCTTTTATATGCTCTGGTTTATCAGAATTCATAGGCACATTTTCCATTTCAAAGCTGTATAAATTTAAAATATCCTCACAAACTGTCTGCATTCCCATTTGTTGTGCCGCAAACATGAAAGACATTCTAGTACGAAGCGATTTATTAAAAAATAAAAACAATGCAGATTTATCATGTTTTGGAATTTTTATTATATCATTTTTAAATAAAATAGCATCAGATATAACTTTTTTTATAAAATCAACGCCAAATTCATCACCAATTATAAAGCTTTTATTCATAAATTCTTCATCAAATAAAAATTAAATTTATAATATACTATTATATATTTTGCATAATTTAAAATCTTATTATAATATGCAATACCTTTGTTGTCAAAAAAATATTCAGATTTTCAAAGTAAATTTGAAACATTTTAATAATAAACCTTTAATCTTATATTTAACATATTATTTTATAAAGATCTCCTCCTTTGTCATCCTATCAAGTAAAATCTTTTTTGCTTGAAGGCCGCCTGTCTTTGCATTTTTATCACCAATTTCACCGCTCGTATGAATTACAAACGAAATCATTTCGCCATTTTTCTCTGCAAAACCAACGAAATATCCCTCTCTGACATTAGATTTATCAAAATCACTTGAGCCTGTTTTCCCGTGTAAATTCCATCCACCCCACGAACCAGCTTCCATTAATTTCATTAAATCTTTTACCTTAATTTGAGATTCTTTTGAGAGTGATAATTCATTTTTCGCCAATTTTTCAATAAATTCAATTTGTTGTATTGGTGTGATTTTAAGTGATGAT
>Ga0214919_10005091_pt1 | contig 18862 bp, 18 predicted proteins | sample LL1503_MetaG_FD_177994 | JGI IMG/M metagenome (GOLD analysis project Ga0214919, IMG submission 177994) | Freshwater microbial communities from Lake Lanier, Atlanta, Georgia, United States - LL-1503 | ecosystem: Environmental > Aquatic > Freshwater > Lake | place: USA: Georgia | collected...
TAATAATAATAATAATAATAATAATAATAATAATAATAATAATAATAATAATAATAATAATAATAATAATAATAATAATAATAATAATAATAATAATAATAATAATAATAATAATAATAATAATAATTAATTAAAAACAACAACAAATTGTACATACAACAAAAAATTCTAAAAAACAACGATAATAATAATTATATATGATTCCGTCCATTAATATTAATATAATTATATTTTTATATAATTCGCAAGTCTAGATGTTTTATTAATAGATTCTTCTTTCTCCTTATCACTATCTGAAGATTCAGATTCGTTTATTGAACAACTAACATGATTATATACACGATTCCATCCATTATCAACAGCCATACCTTTATAATTCCCCGATTCAATTGATAAAATACCATAATTACATTTTTTATAAAATCTTTTCCTTACTTGCCACTGATTTTGAAATAATTGATGCGAATCTACAATATCAACAACTATCGGATTATCATGTTTAACTCTCAATATTCTGCCAACAGATTGTTCTATATCTTTTTTCGGTGAAGCCATAATCAACATTGAAAGCGTTTTTATATCAAGTGCTTCCGCAGCCATAGAATATGTCGCCAAAACCACTTTCTTCTCCTCCGTATCTTTCAAATCTTTTTCTTTCATACCACCCACATAAAATCCCACACTGCAAATTTTCCTATGTTCAATCGCTTTGTATAGATAAGACAATAACGACCTATTATGTGACAATATCATAACTTGTCCCTTTTCTCCATATAATCCAATTAAATCTGTTAGCACTTTCACTATAAAATCGCTACGAGGACCATATTCACATAATTTACTAATCATTGTACTATATTTCGGCTGTCCTTTGAAGTCATATTCCGTTTCATTGAATGATTCGTCTGCGGTTTTATAATAAATACCGTGCACAGTAACTGCATCATCTTGTTTCCGCTCTTCCGAATATATTTTGTCACCAATGAACATATAAAGCACTTTCGTCAATTTATCTTTTCTTTCAACTGTGGCCGAAATACCGAGAACATATGGCGTCACTATTTTCAACAATGTCCTGGAGAACATTTCGCTTCCTATATGATGGACTTCGTCTATTATGAGAAGTCCAAATGAATCGAATGTGTTAGCAGGAAAATCGCGAGTGAACAATGTTTGAATCATTCCAATTACTATATCTTTGCCTTCAATTTCCAACTTATTTGCCTGAATTTTGCCAACACGTGCACTTGGAAGAAAATCGGAAATCCGCTCTATCCATTGATTCATAAGGAACTCTTTATGAACCAATATAATTGTTTTTTTTCCACTGCCTTTTTTATTTATTTGTGATCCAACCCGGCTAATAATATTTAGAGCCATTATAGTTTTGCCTCGCCCACAAGGAACTTCCAAAATGCCACCGCCACCGAATGTATCTGCGCCATTACATATCGGCTTCTCAACATAATCCAAATACGTGTTTATAATATTATGTTGGTAATCGCGCAACTCACCTGTAAATTCAATGTCAATATCGTCTCCCACCTGTATTTCTGATTTACAAGGTAATCCATAACGCTTTATACCATAAAATCTAGGCAAATAAATTTTCGCATCATTTTCACGATAAACTGAAAATGCACCATCTTCTTGAGGTTGTCCCATTACTACCGGTTTCATATACATCGCATTTTTCAAATATCTGTAGTCTTCTGCTAACAGGATCGATTTAGGTATTGTATATCCTTTTTTTCCCAGATATGCGGACAAACGCACTGTCTCCAAATATTGTTCTGTAGGCACAAATATTGAAGATGGTATTGGTTGTTTTGCGATAGGTTTGGTCGAATTAACTGTAGGTTTTACTACAAGTTTATTAGGTTTTTTAAAAAATCGAGGCGGCATTTTATATATTAATTATAAAAATAGTCATAATTAAAAATCAATTTTTATAAAATATGATACTTTTTATCTATCATCATATTATACATAATATATGAAAATTTCTGCAAATTTGGCTGCTTTTAAAAAACCATTGAAAAATATTGAAATTGTCGCTTTAGTCATTTTTGTTGTTTTTCTTCTTTTTCCATTTAGAATACCTTCCGGTTTAGCCAAATTAATTAATAATCCTGTTGGATTTTTGGTGATTTTTGTAATAATAGTGTTTTTATTTTTGAAATCGCATCCTATTGTTGCATTTGTTTATTTACTTGTTGCATATGAACTTGTTCGTAGAAGTAGTGATTCTGTTAGTCCTTCTTCTTCACATGAATCTATTCCTTCAAAAACAAAAGTAAAAATGAATTCTGTTAATGGAACGACTGAATTAAATGATACTGATAAAAATTATGTGAGTAATTATAAAGAATCCGTAAATATATCTAGCAATATTTCGGGTGATTATATTAATTATGCTTCTATTGGAGTTGATTCTAATGAAGCCGATAAACAAAAACAGCTTGATAGTATAAATAATTTATCTGATAAAAATACTTTAGAAGAAGAAATTATTCGTAGTAGAATACCTACAAATGGTCTTAAATCTTCTTATTTACCAGAAAATTCTTCGTATACGCCAGTATATGACCGAATTGCAAGTAATCCAAGTACTTTGTAATTTTTAGTTTTATTCAAATGTATAATTTATATAAAAAATAATTCATATATTTTTTATATTATGATTGAATCAACTGAATTTGTTAAAAATATTCAAAAATGGGTTGCAATAGATACACAATTACATGAACTCAATGAAAAAATGAAGAAATTTCGTGAAATGCGAAAAGAAGTTGCCTGTATTATTCATAAACATGTTGAAGAGAACCAAATGCAGAAAACGGTGATAAATATAAATGACGGTGATTTGCGATTTGTTGATAAAAAAGAATATCAATCATTAACTCTTGGATATATTGAACAATGTCTGAATACGTGCTTACAGAATGATTTGCGACAAGTTGCAAATATAATGCAAGAAATACGACAAAAACGGGGAATTAAAATTGTCAAAGATATTTCGCGAAATTACAAAGAGAAAGCGGATAAATTGTAATAATCTAACTTAATAGACGAATATAATTCAATATTATATTATTTTGATTTTTTTGTATATTTTTACACCTTTTAACCTATAAATCGCCGATTTATAGGTTACAAAGTAACAGTTACCTAATTACATTCAAAGATACCGACCCTTGCGGTCGGCATTTGAAATGTAAAAAGGTGTAATTTGTACATATTCATTGTGAAAATTATTTTATTATGTTTAATAAAATAAAAATATTAAAATCTGTAATACAAATCTGTAAGTTTATATCTTTCTAGTGTGAATAATTTGAAAAGTTCTTTTTCATGATATGTTAAAATTTTTTTGTAATATTTGATTTCAGATTCTTCGTCCTTGTTTAATTCAGATTTTTGTGAAAGCAATTTTATTCTATCTGCAATTGATCTGAAACAATCCTTTATTAATGCGCCTTTTTTACATCTTAATAAATCAGATATTCTTTTAGCAGGTTGCATAGTTGGTATTTCACTATTTATATATCTTTCTGCTAATTCTCTGTTTATTTCATATCCTCTTTCATAAAATCCTAATGAATTATACCATGTTTCACCGCGAGTCAATGTAAATAAAGTATGTAATGGTAATGTTTTTTCTTTGCCCTCTATATTAAATTTAAGTCGACTTGCATCTGTTTTAACTAATAATTGGGTTTCTTCGAACCCTTCTATCCTGCGCATATTTCTAGCAAATTGAATTATTAATTGCATTGTATTTGTACCTGTTCCTTTTCTAGATTCTGATAATTCGGATTTACAATTATCTAAATAATCTATTTGAATTTCAGGTGTTCTTCTAAAATGAATCGAAAATTCCATGCATCTCAAATCTTCTAAAAAAATCAAAAATATTTTGGAAGAAACCTGTGTCTTTTCAATTCTATAATCAGAACCGAATGTTTCATTTAATAAATCAATAATAATATCTACTGGTAATGATTTGCTTTTTGACGAAGATCTGCTAGAAGATCTGCTTTTTTTTTTGGGTTTTTTTTCAGGCGATTTTTCATGAGATTTTTTCGTTTGTGGCATATTATATATATTTTATATATTTCTAAACATCATAATAAGGATTGTCGCGAATTTTCATTCCACAATATTCTTGCGTTTCTTTTTTATAATCTTTCGGGTCATGAATTCCGGATTCTTTCGCCTTTTCCAACAAAAATTTGAAATTCTCCCAGAATTCTGTTTCGTGTCCAATTGATTTTGTCGCTATATGACTCAATTCGTGAATTGCTACAAATTCTAATGTATGTTGATCGATTAAATCTGCATTGTCTTTTTTCTTTTTATTCAAGCAAAAAGCCAATTTTTCGCCTTTATTTTCACTGTAAGCAGTATGTTCACTTGTAGGCAATGTCTCCATAAATTGTTTTGGATTAAATCCACGTTTTAATCTTTTTGCGCGATCATCGTGAGGGTGTTTTTCGTGAATATATTCGACTAATTCGCGGCATTTATCTGATGTATTTGCTAACAGATCTGCTGCGTCATTCAGTTGTTCGCGATTACGCACGCAATATTTCTCTCCATTTACATCGGAAATAATGCATTTTAAATCGAAATTGTCGCGATTTTGCAAGTAGATCATTATACAAATTGCTAAAATTCCGAAAACAATTATATAAATAAGTAAATCAGTCAATTTCATTCTGTTAGCACTTTCTTATATATTTCGAATATTTATTTATTTCATATATTTTTTATTCTTTTTTGTTGATATTTTTTGTTTTTTGTTATTTTTGAATGAATATTTTTTATTTCCAGCGTGTAAAGGATCTTGTCTAATTAAACCGCTAGATTTGTGTTTATATTTTGAAAAATCTTTTGCTTCTTTTTTTACTACTATTTTATCATATAATTCATTCATTCTTTCAAATGATTTTATTTTTAATGATGTTTCAATATATTCTTTTAAAAATTTTTTTATTTCATCATCTGAAATTGATTTTAATTTAATAAGTTCTTCGGATGCTTTTTTTTCGAATTCTTTTTCTTCGGATGCTTTTTTTTCGGATTCTTTAACACCTTTTTGTAAATCTAATAGTGTTTTTCGTAATTCTAATAGTGCTAATGCTACTTCATTTTTTGAATCAATATCAATAGATTTTTTTTTTAATGATTCTAATTTTTCTTTTTCAATATTTAATATATCATTAATATTTTCTTTTTGTATAATTTCATAATTTTCTTTTAATTTTTCTTTATTTATTTCTAATAAATTATCTATGTCTGATGTTTCATCATCTGAAATATTAGGATTTCCTGTAATATTGTTTAAATAAATTTCTGATAATTTAGTTATTAAATTATTTTTTTCTTCTTCTGATAAAGTTAAAATATCTGTTTTTGTATCAGTTAAATTTATTAATGTATCAATTGAATTGAATGTTAAATTACGAATATCAAATTCTGCATCTGATGATTGATCTATACCACTTTGTGCTTGTGCTTGTGCTTGTGCTTGTGCTTGTTCTATTTTTTGTATGCGAATGTTTTGTACAATAGAATCATCTATTTTTTCATTAATTTGTACCATTAATACTTGATTTAATTCAAATAATTCTTCTAGATTTCGTTTTAATAATTGTTGTATATAATCAAAATGATATAATTTAGTTAAAAAAATTAATATTATATTTTTATCTTGCATAGTAATACTAGTATCGTCATCTTCTTCTTTTTTTTGTTCTTCTGATATTGACAATAGATCTTCTATTCTTTTTATAAAAAAATTATTTAAAAAATTTAAAAATTCTGTGTTTTTAAAATTTTCTTTATTTAATATTAAATCTAAATTTTCTAAAAGAGTTAAAAAAATTAATATTTCTGTACCTATATCAGCTAATTTTTTTTTGTGTTTAGTTTTATAAATTTCATCATCATTATAATAATAAAATAAATCATTATAAAAATATTGAAAATTAAATTCTTGATCTTTTCTATTATGCATTGAAATAATTGAACTACTTAAACTTGCAGTTATTTCTTCAAATATTTTTATAAAATCTAATTTTTTATAAATAGGAGATTGACCGTAAATATACATTTCAGATTTTTTAAAAATAATATTGTTTGGTGAAAGTAATTTGTTCATTATAAATCCAAATTCTTTTACCCGTTTTCCCTCTACTGCATCTATGTGATTTTCTGATGTATTAATTTCATGTGTTAATAAAATATCTGTTAAAAATTTTGATATTTTTATAAAAAGTTTTCCTTTTAAAACACTCATAGCAATTATTTTTTCTTTTATTACTATTCCTTTATGTTTTGCATGTATATAATGCAAATATTTTTGATCTCCATAACCAATTACATTAGATATTACGCTCAACAAAAATAAATTTTTATTTTCTTGTTTACTAGAATTTAATCTATCAATTATTGGTTTCATTATTTGATTTCTAAGATAGGTTTTTCTTTCACTAATCCATGTTGCAAAAGAAGTTGATTTAATAAGCTGTTTTATATTATCACAATAATCTCTACTTATTGGTGTTTTTGCAAATAAATCTTTTCCTTTACTTATTCCTTTTAAAATTATTTCTGCATTTTCTTCATTGAAAACAAATGTATCTGTTTTTTTATTGAAATTTAAAAATGAATGATCAGATTTAATTTGATTGCAACATCTGTGTGCCCATTTATATTCGTTATCTAACATTTCTTTGTATTTTTCTATGTATTTTGTATCACCACTTTTTTCTTTTAATATTTTACTAACATATAATTCTAAAAAACATACTGCTTGAAATACTGGTAATATATGTTCACATTCTGCGGGTTCTTCATCATCAGTAATTTTTTCTCCACATAAATAACATTCAGTATCTTCAACATGAGAACCTATAGTATTACCGCATTGTGTTTGTGGTCCATGATGTTCAAGCCAATCTCTTGCATTATCAAATGTTTTTTCTGTTTCATCATTGAAAGTTATGGTAAGTTTAGGATCAAAGTTAAATATTTTTCTGAAACCATTTATAGCTTCAATATTACACAAATCTTCAAAATTATTTATTTGTATACTAGAAATTATATCATTGTCTAATGGTGTAAAAATTATATCTTTAATTTCGCGTTCTTCTTCATTTGCTGTCGCTTTTGCGGGTGCTTTTGCTGGTGCTTTTGCTGGTGCTTTTGCTGGTGCTTTTGCTGGTGCTTTTGCTGGCGCTTTTGCTGGAGATTTTGCTTTTATTGGTGCTTTTTCTGGTTCTTTTGCTTTTGATACTTTCGCTTTTGATTCTTTTGCTTTTTTTGGTATTTTTTTAGATTTTACACCTCCTTTTGCATTTATTGTTATCCTTTTAATTTTTCTAGATGATGTCTTATTTAATGATGGCATATTTACATTATAAATATATATTTTCACATATCTTTTCTATATTTTCTAAATTTGGAAAATGAGAACCTCTTGATCCAATAATACCTAAACACATATTTGAAGGTTCTCCAAAGTATTTTTTAATAACAGAATTTACATATCTAACATCCAATCCACTATAGTTTTTTTCATATATTTCATTATATAAAACAAAGGGTTCATCACTATATAAAGTATATTGAATACCATTATATTGAGCCTTGTTTGTCCCTTTTTCTTGTTGTAAAATCATTTTTCCCTTGAAATTACCTTTCGCTATTTCCAATTCATCTTTATTTATTCCATTTTTTATCAAATCTTTTATCAATCCTATTATCAATGGTAATACACCTTTTTTACTACCATTCTTAAATAATTTACTAGGATCTAATACTGCATATATTTGAAATTCGCCACCTATACTAACATAATCTGTTGAACACGATGATTCATATGTAAGTCCATTTTGTTCTCTTAATAACATTGACATACGAGAACCTAATCCGCCTCCAATTATTTGACTCAATATGTTTAATGCAAATCTGTCAGCATTTGAATGAGAACATGTCTTAAAAACAATACATAAATGTTGAGATTTCATTCCTTGTTTTTCCAATATACGGTATGTTATTTTATTACTATAGGGTTTTTGTATATTTAAAATAGGTTCTCTATTTATCGTTTTTTTTTTGAGCGAATTGAAAAAAGTAGAATAGATAACCTTTTTTATTTTTTCAAAAGAATGACTAGACACTATACTAACAATAATATTTTCAGGCACATAATATTTTTTGTAATAATCCAATGTTTGCTTGTAATTGTATGGTATTTTTGTTCGATGAAATTCAATATCATCGATTGGTTGAGAATAAGGAGAACCTGTGTACAAAAATTTGTCAATTTCTTTGAATAATTTAGTATCTGGATCATCTTCGTCTCTTATCATCTCTTCCAACATAATTGGCGTCTCCATTTTATATTCACTTTCTTTAAATACAGAATTCAACATTGTATCTGACATAATTTGCAAACAATTTTGAATATAATCGTCTCCACAATTAACATAAAAACATGTATGATCTTTTTCAGTAAATGCATTAAATACTGCACCAATTTTATCATATGATTCAAATATTTTTTTCGATGACTTTATTTTTTTAGTACCTTTGAAACACATATGCTCTATGAAATGACTTGATCCACGTGTTTCATCAGTTTCATTTATAGACCCAACACGAACATATGAATAAATTGAGCAAACAGGCATTTTTGATTTTTCATATACGAGAGTTAAACCATTTGGAAATACATATTTTTTCATTTGCACTTTTGTAATATATTAGTATTTTCTGTTGGCATTACAACACAAAATAATTATTTTATTTTACACTATTATTCAGTTTATCCGATTTCAAGAGGAACACGTCCATAATCCGCCTCAATTGTGCTCTGATTCCAAGGTCCTACATCAACTTTGGGAATAATAGGATCAGATCTGTACTGATAATTGGCGTTACGAAGTGTCTGACCAATTGTGTCAAGACCAATATGATAACCAGCTTGAAGAAGGTCAGGCATTGCAACATTACCACCATTCACAGGGTTGAGAGAAGCCCATTGTGAATTTTGATCTAAAGGAAGTAAATCAGAAGTATTTGTTGTAGAAGAAGAAGAAGAATGCATGGTCGGCATGGTCGGCATATCAAATGATTCTACTGCAGTCGCTTGTTCATTAACAACATGGTCATTATTTGAAAGTAAGTCTTTTGGTGTAGCAGGTTTAACGTGACCTGATCCAGTCATTGCATCATATCTAGTTCTCTTTGATCCAGAATACATCGATAATCCTAGAACTAGTACTAGAAAAACGACTAAAATAATAACTTTATCTTTTGTAAAAAAGTTAGCAAATCCGCGAAGAAATTCTTTGAACATTCTATAATATATAAACGATGGATAAAATTTTATAGATATAACATATCTTTTATTCCATTTCTTCTAATTCATCTATATCACTTTCATCGCTACTATCCAAAATATCTTCGAGCATATATGTATTTTTTATTCGCCTTGCTTCTAAATACGCCGATAATGCTAAATCCCTAGCGATTTTTGCTTTTCGGCGTGCCTCTTCGTACATTTCATAATACATATCTTTTCTCTGTTTTATTGTAATTGCATCATTTTTATCCATATCATCTATATCAAAATCCACTTCACATAATTCATTTTCATCTTTCGATTCAACTAAAGATGAATCAATTATTTCTGTTGGCAAATCTAAAATTGGAGTTTCAATTTCTTCTAAAGTTTTATGTTCTCTTTCTAAAGATTCTGAAGATTTCAAAGATTCTAAAGATTCCGGTTTTTCTTCTAAAGTTTTTTGTGTTTCCAATTCAATATCTGTTGAATTATTCAAAGATGTGAAATCTTTTTTTATTGTTATATTTTCGGGTTTGTTTTTTATAATACATTTTTCAAATAAATTTACAGTTCGTAATACCATCATTTGTTTTACTAAAATTTCTATTTGAAAACTACTTGACGAACATTTGATTCCTTGTATTTCTAAAACACACATAATTTGCATATCTTCATTAATTGAATCAAACTGTATTTCATTCTCATTTTCATCATAAATTTTAAAATTTTGCTTCTGCTGTGCAGTAGGTAAATTCGTCCTTAATATATAAAATTTACCGGATTTGTAAATTTTCAAGGGAGATGTAAAATAGTTTTCAATGTCTTCTTTTTCGAGTTCAGTTTCAAACCATTGACTTCTGTTAGCATAAATTTTATCTTGTGATAATTTCTCTAAATTCTCTATCCATCTAATAAATTGGTCATTTTCTTGTGAAAAAATAAAATCACAATGAGTTCGTTTACTACCCTTTGAAACACTTTTTATTGTACATTTAGGAGGATTTATATATAAAGGAAAATCGCCTATAGAATATTTTAAAATAAAATTACCATTTGACAAAGATATTGGTTTAGAAATATTTATTTTATTGAAATCAAAATCATCCTTTGTATCGTATATGTTTTCTCCCATATATGATAATATAATAGAACAATAAACCTTGTTTTTACGCGTATTCGTATAAAAAAAATATTAAAAATGTGCTTACAGAACAATATATGAAATCGTTGAAAGATACTTGTATTGAATTTTTTAAAAATGAAGATATTAGACGTGATGTTAAAGAGATGTTGAAACCTATGTTCGGACTTGTTTATAATGAAATTTATTTATACGTTTGGATTATTGCAATTTATAATGTATTCTTTTTTGTAGCTTTTCTAATATTATTTTGGATTGTTCTGAAAATTAACTATAAGACAAATATTTTCATTTCATCTTCAGATATTTAGGAAGATATAATATTTAGGCTTTTGAATTTTTTATACGGTTAATATATAAAAAATGGCTAAATATAATAAAAGATCTATGCGAAGAAGGAGACATCGTTCTATGAAAGGTGGTGACGCTTGGAATCATGCTGTTTCTGTTTACGGAAGTGCGAATAGCCAACATGCTGTTGGTGCTTTACCTAACGGTGGAACAAGCAATGTTATTTCTATGAATGCGCAATCTGGTGGGTCAATGTTCCCATTACAACCTGCCGTATATAATGAATCTAATGTTGCTGCCGATCAAGCAAATGTTGCTACAAGCTCAACTGCAGCTGTAAACGCAAATGCAGCGACAAGCTCAACTGTAGCTACAAGCTCAAATGCGACTGTAGGAGGAGCAAGAAAAGGTGGCAATGTTTTAGGTGAAATTGCTGTTCCTGCTGGTCTTTTAATTGCAAATGAATTCGCTAAAAATCGTAGTCGTAGTTATATGAATTACAATAAATCCAAAAATAAAAATAAACTTTATAGTCGTAGTAGCCGTCGTAGTCGTCGTCGTAGCCGTCGTTAAACAATAAATATTATGCTTCTTCAAAATCAGATTCATTTGAACCTGAATCTGAATCTGAATCTGAATCTGAAATATTCAAACTATTGTCTTCTTCATTATTTGTTTCATTATTTGTTTCATATCTTGAACTAATTAATTGTCTATTTACAAAAGATCCACGAATTTGATTAATAATTATATCATAATGAATCAAAATATTATTCGTATCTCTCATATTCAATTCCAAATGATTTTTCATAAACTCTGATAGAGAAATATCATTTATTTTAGGCATTTTATCATCATAATAAAAATTCAAATATGTTTTCATATTATTTTTTAATTTTGTAGAAATATATTTTTTACGACCAAATGCAGGTGAATAATTTGCTAATTCGTGCAACATTTTATGTAATTTTATATAAGATTCCGCCTTTTTCCATTTATTTTTGCTCAATTTATTTATAAAATACAATTTCAAATATGGAGTCATTTTATCTCTAAGCAGTGATTTAGGAAAATCTTTGTGAATTTTTATACAATTTATTTTATGTTCTGTTAGCATTTCTTTTATAATATTAATCAAAATATCATTTGTAATATTATTTGTATAATTTTCCACATAATTTTCATGTATTATATTTTCGTTTTCATTCATAAATTTCGATAAACAAAAATCCGACAAAAAATAATCGTGTATTAATTTTGGCATCAAAAATGTACTTTCTTTTATTGCAAAATAAATATTGTATAAATCAGATTTATTGAAACATTCGTTTGTATACGGATTCTTACATGGCAATGGTTCAACAAACATATTGCATGAATTGGATAATTGACGATTAAAATTACCTATTAATTCTTTTAATCCAAACACATATTTTGTATTATTTTTCAATATAGTAATACTATTTTTTTGTCCTTCTCTAATATCATTCATATATAAATCTTCCGTGTTGTATATTTTAGCACGTTTCCATCGCCATTTTTTTACTATAGTTTTAAATGATTCCCATATTTTGCTAACACGTGAATTTATTAAATATAAATCTTCCAAATCTTTCTGTGTCATAAATGTGTTTTCAACCATTTTTTTAAAACCTTCAATTCGAGTAGTATTATTATATTTTAACCAGAAATTCCATATCATATATGTGAAAACATATCCCATAAAATTAGGCGTTTCTTTCGGTATATTCCTATTTGATATTCCATTATTTTCAATAAAATCTTTTTCCAATATATTTAAATAAAGTGTTCTTAAAATATACGGATCATATTGCATTATCTCTGTATTTTTGTAGAAATAATTCTATATTGTTTTGTTTATCTTTGTTTATTTTCAAAAATTTTTTATATTATATTAAAATATATGAGCAAAGTTTCTATAACTTCCGATAATAATAATAATCTAGTAATTAATAATTCAATTATAGCCGAAACTTTAGAAGTCAATCAAATTAATGTTATCGACGATCTTTATATTAATAGTCATATATATACTCCTGTAGGCAGTATTTTAACATATGCAGGAATAACATCACCTGATGGATGGTTATTATGTGATGGAAGCGAAGTCAGTAAAACAACATATCCGCGTTTATTTGCAATTATTGGAAATATATATGGCAATCCGTCGAATAATTATAATTTCGTTTTACCCAATTTAGTAGATAGAGTTCCTGTTGGCAAAAAAAATGACAATTCTGTTGGAAATACTGGAGGTAATGGTTCTATTACTTTATCAGTGTCTCAATTACCTTCTCATACACATACAGGGACTAGTGATTCAAGTGGATCTCATAGTCATACAGGAACTACTGATGCGAATGGTTCGCATACACATACAATAAATGATCCTGGACATACTCATACTCAAACGACTGTTAATGACGATTATAATAATAGTGGAAGAAACCCACCTGGATTTTCTGCTGATTCTGCTGGATCTATAACTTGGGAAAATATAAATAGCTCAACAACAGGTATTTCAGTAAATTCATCTGGAAGTCATACCCATACATTTACAACTTCTAACTCAGGAAGTCATGCACATACATTTACAACTGATTCTACTGGAAGCGGAGATCAAATTGATATTCGTAATAAATTTCTTGTTATAAATTATATTATTCGTTATTGAAATTAATAATTAAAAATATTATTAATATTAATAATATGTTTTTTATGTAATATGAAATGATATGTTCAACATTATTAGGAGGAAAAGATGAATCATCGAAAAATATAAAAAATATATTAGGGATTTCTGTACCTCTTCGTTTTTTTATTCTGTTAGACAATGACGATTATTTACAGAGAAGTTGCTGGTTCTCTTACTCTAAATTAGAAAATATTTTGCAAAATCTATATTTATTTCCAGGTAAACTCGACATTTATTCTGAAGATCAATACAAAAATTCTATTCATCGTTTTTTATTTATTAATAATTGTTCGCCAGAAAAAAACAGAGTTTATATAAGAATTCCTAAAGAAAAAACATATGTTCTGTTAGAAGATTTCGAAAAATACTGGGTTTTATCACAACTAAATGAACTTAATATTCTGTTTTTACGTTTGAATGCAGAAGTTGTTAAAATAAAACAATATGATGAATTAGATAAAAAACATTTACTTGTTGGTATACATCCAGGTATTGATGAATATATTGATTCTATGGGAGTAAAAGATCATGAAGCAGTTGAAATACGGTATTCATTTCCTAAAAAATCTTCTTTTATTATTTCTAAATATGTTTATTATGAAAAATGGAAAACTATTATTGACAGAAGAATTAATGAATGCAAATGTTATGATGAATATTATTTTAAATATGAAAAACCAGATTTTTTAAATGAAAAATTTATTAATGAATTGAGAACATGGGGTCTAAAATGCGAATTAACAATTGATAATAATAATGAAAAATCTAATTTTGAATTATATTTTGAAATATTTTATTATACATATGAAATGATATAAAATATATCAGAAAACATACATATTATGTTTTCTAATATGGAATGGTTTATAAAAAAAAAATCCGATAATATTCAAGTCGGTTTTGAAAATATGAAATTAGCAATCGAAAATAAATATGTAATTATAAATACTCTTCCAATTGATGAACAATCTTGTCTAATTTATTCAACTATTCATGCAAATACAGAAGAAACTATTATAAATAACATGCTTCTGAAAGATGAAGACAATATTATTATTATATATGGACGTAATTCTACTGATAAATCGCCAAATATAAAATGCGATCAACTCAAACAACTTGGATTTGATAAAGTGTATATTTATAATGGAGGATTATTTGAATGGCTTCTTTTACAAAATATATATGGAGAATCCGAATTTCCTACAACAATAAATTGTAAAGATTTATTGATATTCAGAGAACCTACTATAAAAATACCTTAATAAAAATACCTTAATAAAAAATTGAATAAATATAAACAATAAAAATAAAATACACAAACAAGCAAAACTATTCAATGGATCTTACACAAAACAAACTTACACGCAGCGAATGGGACAGCATTGAGATGCCTGTATCCCCAGAAGAAAAAGAAATTCTGAGACTTATAGTGGACGGATATAATAATATAAATATCAAGGTCAATAAAACAATGTCTATGTTAGCATTTCTAAAAATAGAACACACTTCGGAAATAGAATCTTTTCTATATAACAAATATTTTTCAATAATAGTCAATAAAATGGTGCAAAAATATTGCAATAATATCGAAAAACCGGATACACAACAATCAACGATTCTAAAAAAAATTCGCAGTATTGATCAAATGCGCTTGGATAATTTGGACGCAAATATTCAACAAAATACTTCTACAATTTATGAATATGTTCTGTTAGAACTCTGCCAAAATATGTGCAAATATATTTCGAAAAAAAGCAATAAATATGCGCTTTATTTGTACACTATAATTCAATTGAGAAAAACTTCTATACAACATATTAATAAGTATGTTTCTGAATTTGTACAATCTTTGATCGAATTTGCAAATCAAACAACTCGTCTGTGCGATATTATTGAACGCGCTTATGATTTTATTGAGCGTAATAAAACACTCTTGGAATATGCCGACAAGGAATTATTTTCTCATCAAAAAGAATTATTTTCGATATTTAATAATGTAGAACGTCAATCTTATCCAAAACTGGTATTATATATTGCTCCGACTGGTACTGGAAAAACCATTTCGCCTCTAGGATTAGCCGCAGGATATCGTATTATTTTCGTGTGTGTAGCAAGACATATTGGCTTGGCTCTTGCAAAAGCCGCAATTTCTATGGAAAAGAAGATTGCATTTGCATTTGGTTGTGAAACGGCAAGCGATATAAGACTTCATTATTTTGCGGCTTCAAAATTCACAAAGAATAAGAAAAGCGGTGCAATTCAAAAAGTCGATAATAGTGAAGGACATCTTGTCGAAATAATGATTTGTGATGTAAAATCATATTTGACCGCTATGCATTATATGTTAGCATTTAATAGTCCAACACAGTTGATTACTTATTGGGATGAACCAACCATTACAATGGATTACGAGACACATGACTTACACGATATTATTCATCGTAATTGGTCGAATAATTTGATACCAAATATGGTGTTTTCTTGTGCGACTTTACCGCATGAAGATGAATTAGTTCCAGTATGGATGGACTTTCGTTCGAAATTTGAAGGTGCAGATATTCATCAAGTTACAAGTTATGATTGTAGAAAATCGATTCCTATGATTACTAAAGACGGATTTTGCGCAATGCCTCATACTATGTATGATACACATAATCATTTACGTGAATGTGTAAGACAATGTGAGATGAATAAGACATTATTGCGATATTTCGATTTAAGTCAAATCGTAGAATTTGTATTTTACTTACAGGAATATATTTCGGAAGATCTGCAAATCGATTCTTATTTCGAAAACATCGAAGATATTACTATGAATTCTCTTAAAATATATTATTTGGAATTATTGAAACGTCTGCCTAGTGATATTTGGAATCAAATATATAGTCACTTTTCGCAAAAAAGGAAATCGCAATTTAAGAAACTTCCTCCCAAAATTGCAAAAACATCTAGTTTAGATAGTAAATCTGATTCAAAACAAGGTATGCCTCTTAGTAGAACTGTTAGTATTGGTTCTAAAGAAATAAAAAAATCGAAATTGGTAGATTCAAATGGTCTCCTTATTACTACTGAAGATGCATATTCACTGACTGATGGACCGACAATCTTCTTATGCGAAGAAGTTTCAAAAATTGGAAATTTCTACATTCAACAGACAAAAATACCTACAGAATTATTTCAAATTATTTTGAAGAAAATTGATAATAATAATAAATTGAGTGAAAAAATATCCAAATTGGAATCGTTAATTGAAGATATGGAAAATAAGATATCAAATTCTGGCGATAAAGATTCAACGAAGGATATGGAAAAAAATCCTGAAATGTTCAAATTATATCAGGAAATTGATGGTTTGAGAAGACAGGTTAAATATGTCGCTATGGATGCAGAATATGTGCCGAATACTAAGCCGCATCAAAAGAAATGGGCTCCTTTGAGTACTGAATACAGTGCAGAATTAAGTAATAAACTTGGTGAAGATGAATGTTATTTAAATGCATATGTTCCTAGAATAGATGAAAATACTACCCGAGAAATAATGAGTCTTGAAATTGAAAATTACTTGAAAGTCATGTTATTACTTGGTATTGGATTATTTATGGAAGGGGTTAATCCGAGATATCTTGAAATGATGAAAACATTAGCAACAGATCAAAATTTGTTTATGATTATTGCATCAACAGATTATATTTATGGAACTAATTACAATTTCTGTCATGGATTTTTGGGTAAAGATTTGCAGAATATGACTCGTGAAAAAACGCTTCAATGTATGGGACGTATAGGTCGCGGAAATATCCAACAAACATATACCATAAGGTTTAGAGATGATGAGATGATATATGGACTTTTCAAAGTTCCTGAAATTAATCGTGAAGCAATAAATATGTGCAAATTATTTACAAGTGATTGATACATGTTAGCAGAATTTTGAATTATATTGAGGGTTTATATGTATGTATTATTTATTACATGCCAGTAAAAATGGCAAAAAATAATTTGTATATTTATTTAGTCATTTTATTGATTGCTTTTATTTTTCTTGTTCTTTATCAAAGTTATACAAATCAATCTGTAAGCATAATTAATACTAATACTGTAAATTCGTCGAATTTGACAAATTCTCTGTTTATTCCTTCTGAAAATATAGGTGGAGTTTCAACAAAATATTTACCCGAAGTAGTTGTTGATACGTATGGACCCCCATTAAGAAATGATCAACCGCCTATTATAGTGGATTTTATTAAAGGATATCCGCGTAATTCTAGTGATGAACGTGGTTCTATTGAGATTGAAGGATTATCTAATGTAATAAATAGAGAACTTATACCAATAAATATTGAAACTCGTGGGATACCTAGAGAGTTTACACAAGTTGGCATTTTAAAAACAAATAAAAGCGAAAATAATATATTATCTCTTTTTGGTAGACAATTAATGACAAGTGGAGATAAATGGCAATATTACACATTATCAAATATAGGTATTATGCCTACAAGATTACCTGTACGTGTTTTACAAAATGGTCGCGAAAAGGATGCAATGTATGAATATGGGGTAGATAGATTATATTCTGATGATATAGTCATAGTTGATGGTTATGATCGCGAGTATATTGTACAGATTTATGAACCTAGACAATATCGTTATATATAATAAAAATATAATATATTAAAAATATAAATGAAATTAAGACGAAAAAATATTTTTTTGGAAGATTTAATTAAACATAATGATATTAAAAAACAAATTGGAGGTTTAAATGAAAATGATGAATCATTGACATTATTAATTAAAAAAATAGTATCAACACTTGCAAATGAAAATATTGATCAAATGCAATCTGATAATTCTGTTACATCTAAAATATCATCATATATACCAAGTATGTCAAATATCATTCCAAGTATGTCAAATATCATTCCAAGTATGTCAAATATCATTCCAAGTATCTCAAATATCATTCCAAATATGCCAAATATTATTCCAAATATGCCAAGTATTTTTAATAATGAAAATAATAATCGTAAAACAAATATTCCGTATGAGACATTAGAAAAAAAAATAAATGAATTTACAAATAAATGGAAAAATAAAGATAATAATCAAAAAATTATTTTTAAGATTTGAGAAAATAAATAATTTTTATAAAGTTAATTTTTAATAATATAAATTATTATTTTTACTTTCATTATATTTTGAATTTTCATCTTCTTCGTAGTCGGAACCAAAAATTATCTCCTTTGTTCTTTCAAATATTATATTTATTTTATTCGACAGTTTCGATTGTATTGAGAATATTATAATAAAGAATATGAGAATTATATTTGAAAGAGAATATGATTCATATTTA
>Ga0214919_10005092_pt1 | contig 18862 bp, 22 predicted proteins | sample LL1503_MetaG_FD_177994 | JGI IMG/M metagenome (GOLD analysis project Ga0214919, IMG submission 177994) | Freshwater microbial communities from Lake Lanier, Atlanta, Georgia, United States - LL-1503 | ecosystem: Environmental > Aquatic > Freshwater > Lake | place: USA: Georgia | collected...
CAAATCGTTCAGGTTCAATGATCTTCGCCATACTTTGCATTAGCGCCAGCGATGCTGCAAACACTCCAAGAATTATTGAGAGAACGAATTGACCTTGGATAGATGAATATGGCTCTAGGTAGGTTCTATTAAATGTGAATAATCCAAATACAAAAACTGCAATCACTGTTGCGATGATCTTTACGGCACTTCGAGTTCGTGCTCTTCCTACCCACACGCGACTTCGCATTTTGCTCTCATCACGAGCACATTGAGCAATTTGAGTAAGGAGCATTCCAAGATCACGCGCCTGATGTTGAGATGCAGTAACTAATGCCGCCACCACAAAATCTGCTGTCGAATTGTTGAGGTCGTCCCCAAAGCGACGAAGTCCGTCTTCCAATGATCCATAACCGATGAATGAAGCAAGTTTTTTCACATGCGCTTGCAGTGCAAGCGGGGCATGGACTGACGTAGCGACGATTGCTTGTTCAAGTCCGTGGGCGCCAGCCAATGTGTCTCGTAGTTGCTCGGTCCATGTAGCTATGCCATCTACAAGGTCTTGCTCGTTCCTGGTCTGAATATGCGGCCTACCAATACCTGGGATCGCTGCTACAAGAAGCGCAACTGAGCCCGCAACCACAATCCAACCCGTAATCATCATGGTCGCCATAAATGCAAGCGGGATTGCAGTTTGTGCCAACCTAAACCGAAATGGACTGAAGGTCATGAGTGCTGACCAAGTTGATTGAATCCGATGTTTATTGAAGAGAAGAAAAACTCCCAACCCAAACACTGATCCATTGAGGAGAATAATTAGCTCTGTCATCGCAACATCTCCTCGCGAAAACCGTTTTCCTCAAAGAGTTCTCGTGTTTCTTCGCGCAGCGGATATCCGAATCCAACATTTCCATTGACATTGCGTACAACTTCATTTGACATGATTGTCGATCCATCGGAGTCAACAACTTCTCGTATTGAACTCACCCGTCGTTGGCCACGAACAACTTCAATGTGGACAACAAAATGAACAGAACTTGCTATGAGCAAATTTGTTGTTTCTATCGGGAGTGATGTCGATGACATTGACATATAGGCAGCAAGTTTTGGGAATACTGAACGGGTGCTATCTGCATGAAGCGTGCACATCGAGCCGTTATTTCCTTGGCTCATGGCCATGAGCATCGGAAGTGCCTCGGCGCCACGCACCTCGCCAACAATCACTCGGTCAGGGTCCATGCGCAAGGCCATTTTTGTGAGATCAGCGAGCGTTATTTCCCCCTGTCCCTCTATGTTGGCTGGGCGTGACTGCAAAGAGTCGTGGTCTGGATGTAAATGTTCGAATCTTTCAAGTCCAAGTTCATACGCATCTTCAATCGTCACAATTCGTTCTTCGGGTGGCACTTCGTTGATCAAAGCGCGCAACAAAGTGGTTTTTCCAGAACCTGTTCCCCCCGCGATGATCACGTTGCGGCGCGATCGAACCATGGCTCTAAACATCTCTGCGATTCCATGCGGCATCATTCCGCGCACCACTAAGTCCTCAAGCGACGAAATCTCGAACTGATGTTTCCGGATCACAAGACTTGGTCGAGATGACACCTCCATTGTTGCGAACAGACGTGACCCATCTGCAAGTTGCAAGTTCAGTTCGGGGGATCCTGCGTCAAAACGTCTCTCACTTCGACCCATTCGTGTTGCAGTACGCCGAATGAGATCTATAAGTTCGTCGTCGTTATCAACAATGGGTGGACGACATTCACGCAATCCATTGCGCAGCTTTACCCAAATTGGCGAATTCCCTCGAACATGAATATCGCTTATTTGAGGGTCATCGAGCGTTTTTTGAAGTAATCCCATGCCAAGGACTTGATCAATTGCTCGACTGATCAGCGCTTGCTCTTCGCTTTCTGTAAATGCAGGCAGGCCCTCTTGCCTGCGCGATGCCGATAGACGTGCACATTCCATTGACGAAACCTGGCGAGCAAAATCTATTTCAGAGTTGCTGCTGAGATATACGTCCCCTCTGTTTTGACGATCTAAACGTTCATCTGCAAGTGCTTCTCCTATGCGGGCTACTAATGCTTCACGTATGCGTTTACTCGCAAGATCAGTTGTTGTATGTGTATTTGAGTTCATAGCAATTTCCTGCTATTCGCTGACCAGTGAAATTCGCACATTGCCTGCTCCTGCAATAGCGAGAGATAAACGCAATGGACCGCGGAACGTCACAATCACCGCGCTACTTAAATCTGCTGATTGTTCAATTGCCCATATAGAAACAATCTCATCAAACAGCAAAGGTGGTGACGCATTAGTGATTGTTGCGTCAGGGGTGAGTACGAGTCGCACTTTGTCATTGGCGGCAAGATTTGCTGGAATGTTCCCTACCGGTACTGCAGCAGATGTCAATGCCTCATCAGCTGCAAGCGGAGATGCAGAGCTCACCATGCTTTCTGAAAGTGGCGTACCGCTCACAACTGCAATAGCAACAGTTCTGCCAATTAATGATCCAGCATCGCTTGCGCTTACAAAGAATTGTGCAGTCTCTGGTGATACATGAATTGCTCGTAGATCACCAGTATCAAGAACTTGCCCTCGCTCCAGATTGCTTGCAGCTCCGACAACCGTGACTGTCGCAGATGCGGACCGATACACAGCTATAGATCCAATGAGCCCAAGTGCGATTAGCGCAATGCCAACCGCCATGTCTGGTACACGTTTTCTCTTCCGTTCACCTTGATCGAGATCATGAGATGTCTCAACATTGTCCGAACTGTTGAGCACCCTTGATCTCGTCAACGAGTCAATCATCCGTTGTGACACGGTTGCCCCCTTGATCGCTATCAATCCGCCGATGGTGCGATGTGTATTTGCAACGATCATTGCGGAAAGACAATCCAAATTTCAAATTGAATTGAAAAAGGATCAAATGACATAAGGGTTATTTGGTCACTTTGCTTGCCAGATATAGCCCGTAGCCTTGGGAGAGTGAATAACCCAGCCGCCGCTCAGCCGCCCGCAGTCCTGCCAGCAGCTAACGATGCATGCTGGTGTGGCAGTGGCCGTAAGTACAAGCGTTGCCATAAAACAACAGAAGGCCGTATTGAGCCAGGCACGATCAGCCCGATGCTTACCGTTCCTACACACATTGTGAAGCCGCCGTACGCAGAGACCGGCAAGGTCACGCGTTGGCAAGAATCTGCAGTGAAGTCACCTGAAATTATCGAGCGCATGCGCATTGCCTGTTCTGCTGCTGCCGAAGTATTGCGCCTTGCTGGAGAGTTTGTTCGACCAGGAATTACTACCGACGAAATTGATGTCTACGTGCACAATTTGTGTATTGAACGTGGTGCATACCCGAGCCCATTGAATTATTCGGGTTACCCGAAGAGTGTGTGCACGTCGGTGAACGAAGTGATCTGCCACGGCATCCCCGATTCGCGAGTGTTGCAAGAAGGCGACATTATTAACCTCGACGTCACGTGTTACATGAATGGCGTGCATGGCGACACCAACGCAACGTTTGCAGTCGGCGAAATTGATAAAGAGAATCGTGATCTCATTGCCATTACCGAAGAATGCATTTGGCGTGGAATTGAAGCTGTTGTTCCGGGTCGCCCATTGAGCGACATTGGCAAAGCCATCGAAACCCGTGCAAAACAAGACCAAATGGGCGTCATTCGTGCCTTTATTGGTCACGGAATTGGCGAGCAATTTCACACCGACATTCAGGTGTTGCACTACTACGACAAGAGCAACAACACCATCATGCGTCCTGGCATGACCTTCACTATTGAGCCGATGATTTCACTTGGCACCTATCAGCACCGCATGTGGAAAGACGACTGGACTGCAGTGACTGCAGACGGCAAACGAACTGCGCAATTTGAACACACGGTATTGGTCACCGACACTGGCGTGGATGTATTGACTGGTGGCAATGGCGCCGCTTCCCCGTTTGCCCCTTGGAATCGTTAACACTTTCTAGGAAACACATTCATGATTGACGCCATCGACGTAGACCGATACCTGCGATTTGATCGCCACGATTGGGCCGAGCTTCGTGCGCAAACACCACTCACGCTGCACGAGCGAGACCTTGAAGCGCTTCGCGGAATTAACGACCGCATTGACCTCGAAGAAGTAGTTGCTGTCTATTTGCCTCTTACTCGCCTCCTGAACTTGTATGTGAGTGCAACGCAAAACCTGCATCGCGTGTCAGCAACCTTCTTGGGCGCCATTGCGCCAAAGATGCCGTACGTCATTGGCATCGCAGGCAGCGTTGCCGTTGGAAAAAGCACCTCAGCCCGTATTTTGCAGGCATTGCTAACCCGTTGGCCAGAGCACCCACGTGTTGAGCTGATCACCACCGACGGCTTCCTTCACCCGAATGCCGTGTTGAACGAGCGCGGGATTATGAACCGTAAGGGTTTCCCTGAAAGCTATGACACCAAGCGTTTGGTGCAATTTTTGCGTGAAGTGAAGGCAGGCTCAAGTGAAGTTTCAGCGCCTGTGTACAGTCACGTGGTGTACGACATTGTTCAGGGCGACAGTGTGGTCATTCATCGACCTGACATTTTGATCGTTGAAGGATTGAATGTGTTGCAAGTTGGTTCCGAGTCAGCAGAATTCGTAAGCGACTACTTTGACTTCTCCATTTACATTGATGCGAACGAACAAGACGTTGAGAATTGGTACGTCGAACGATTCTTCGCTCTGCGCCAAACCGTATTTCAAAACCCAGAGAGCTTCTTCAATAATTTTGCTGCACTGAGCGATGATGAAGCCGAGGCAATGGCTCGTGGAATTTGGAAAGAAATCAATGGCAAGAACTTGCGCGAAAACATTGCTCCAACTCGTTCACGTGCATCGCTCGTCATGCAAAAAGGCGCCGATCATCGCGTGACCGAAGTACACCTCAGAAAGCTGTAATTACTGGCTATTTGCGCTGCTGCGCCAACCACTCAGGCACCAGGCTGAGCGTTTCCAGTTCCACATAACGATCGGTGTTTGCCGTTGGGTGTTCGGCGTGATCAAGTTCCCACAAAATTTCGTACGGAACGTACACACCGAAGCCGCCAATAGCCAGCACCGGAAGAATGTCGCTTTTCATTGAATTGCCCACCATGCAGAATCGTTCCGGGTTGATGTCGAGACTCTTCAATACGTGTGCATACGTGGCTGGATCTTTTTCCAACACAATTTCAACGTGTTCAAAATGATGGCTTAAGCCACTAGTTTCAACTTTTCGTGTTTGGTGAGCTAGATCACCTTTAGTAATCAAAATCGTGCGAAATTGCGAACTTACTTGAGCGAGAACTTCGGCGACTCCCTCAAATACTCGAACAGGTTCAGTGAGATGCTCGCGAACTCCATGCAGAATCTTTTGCAGTTCAAAAGCAGGAATTTCACCGTTTGACAAAGTGATGGCTGCTTCCATGGAAGAAAGCCCGAACGACTTCACGCCATAGCCGTATGCGTCAATGTTTTTGCGTTCCGTGGCAACAAGTGCTGCCTTGATATCAACTCCTACCGGAACATACGGAGTGAGCGTTTCAACAAACTGTGTTTCGTATTTGCGAAACGAATCTTCGCTAAACCACAATGTGTCATCGGCGTCAAATGCAACAACTTCAAACATGGTCAGCGATGCAAAGCATTCAAATAGTTGTACACCGTAATTCGCGAAACCTTCATTGCATCTGCGACATCTTCAACCGCACGACGCAGAATGAACGCACCTTGTTCGTCAAGCAGACGTATGGCTTTTTGTTTGTCATTGCGCGAGAGTTCTGACAGTTTGTTTCCTAATTCGCGCTCAACAATTTCAATGATTCGATCAAGTGCACCATGTAGAGGCGGCAATCTGATTCCGGCGATGACCGAACCCTCCCACTTCAGTTCAATGTCACCTGCGGCGAGATTGTCGCGAGCAACGAGCGAAGCACCAACTGCATCAATAAGTGGTCGCGCAGCAACAACCACTGGATGATCGTGGGGAACGGTCATGCCTGTGAGTCCTCGATGGACCCAACGTCAACACTGACAAAGGTTGCGCCGTTTGCATATGCAGCGCGCATGAGGTCGGCTACAGCTTCAGGTAATTCCGATTTAGGGACGGAAAAAGATGAACCAAACGGTCCGAATTCAACAATCAGCCCGCGCTTTTCGACCGCGGCAACTGCTGCTGTCACATGCGCCCCGGGAGCGCCTTCGATGAATGGTTCAATGGTGAATTCCACGGTCAGCATGCACCCATCGTAAACAATTCGGCTTCGTTGCGTACCATTGCCCTATGGCTACAACACCACTTTCACAACCCGCAATTGAGCGCCACGGCAACGCAACTGGCGTTCAACAACAAGCCGCAGGAATGCTCGAGTACGCGCGTTCCATTCGTCGCGACCTCCACGTGTGGCCAGAAATTGGTCTTGATCTTCCGAAAACTCGTGAACGCGTTTTGGAAGCACTCGATGGACTTCCACTCGACATCACTCTGCACAAAACAACAAGCGGCATCGCCGCAATGCTGACTGGCGACAAGCCGGGCCCAACAGTGATGTTGCGCGGTGACATGGATGCATTGCCAATGCCGGAAGACACCGGTCTTGATTTCGCATCAAAGGTTGACAATGTGATGCACGCATGTGGCCACGACACGCACGTTGCCATGCTCGCTGGTGCAGCAAAAATGCTCAGCGAACGCAAAGCAACACTTCCTGGTCGAGTGTTGTTTATGTTTCAACCGGGCGAAGAAGGTTACGGCGGTGCCGAGTACATGCTTGATGAAGGCATTCTCGATGTTGGACCAAATCGTGATGGCAGCGAATCACCTCTCACCGCCGCATACGCATTACACATCACATCTTCATTGCCTGCCGGATTCATTGGCACCAAGGGTGGCCCCATCATGGCGTCCAGTGATGTGTTGCGCATTGAAGTGAAAGGCAAGGGTGGTCACGCGTCGGAACCGTTCCGCACACTTGACCCCGTTCCTGTTGCCTGCGAAATCGTGACAGCACTGCAAGCATTCATCACTCGTCGAATTGAAATTTGGGACCCTGCAGTAATTACTGTCACCAAGTTGATTGCAGGAACTGCAACAAACGTGATTCCTGAAGTTGCTCGAGTTGAAGGAACGATTCGCGCGATGAGTGCAGCCACTCGCAAGAAAGTGCACGATGGTATTAAGCGTGTTGCAGAGGGTATTGCTGCCGCACACGACATGGAAGCAACCGTTGAAGTTGTGCTCGGCTACCCCGTCACCGTAAACGATGGACCATCTGCAGACTTCGCACTCGATGTTGCCGAAGCAATTGTGGGCAACAAAGCTGCGGTACGAATGCCGCACGCGGTGATGGGTGCTGAAGATTTCAGTTACGTGTTGGAAAAGAAGCCTGGTGCAATGGTGTTCCTCGGTGGCACGCCACACGACAAAGACTTCCGCACTGCAGCACCAAACCACTCCAACCGCGTGATGTTTGAAGAAGACGCAATGATCACCGGCATGTCGGTGTACTCATCACTTGCTCTTCGCACTCTTGGCGTCACCCTTGACTAGAGGCTCCAATACCCAGCCAACAGGGGGTAAACGCCCTCTTGAAGGCATTCGCGTACTCGATTTCACCCGTGTACTTTCAGGGCCCCATGCCACGCGAATGCTGTCTGATTTAGGCGCAGAAGTCATCAAAGTGGAGCCGCCAGAAGGCGACCTCACTCGATTTGCACAGCCTCGCGTGAATTCACTGTCGAGTTATTTCATTCAGCAAAACATCGGCAAACAAAACATTTCGCTCGACTTGTCGAAGCCCGAAGCTTCAGCACTCATCATGCGTCTCATTCCATTTTGCGATGTTGTGGTGGAAAACTTTCGTCCAGGCGTCATGAGCCGACTCGGTCTCAGTACTGAACGCATGATGGAAGCGAACAGTCGGCTTATCGTCGCCTCGATTAGTGGTTACGGAGCAACTGGTCCGTGGCAAAATCGTCGCGCATATGCACCGGTAGTAAATGCAGAAACTGGAATTACGAAACACCAAGGTGATGCGCAACGACGTGCACATGCAAACGACCCACACAGTCACGGCGATGTGTACACCGCACTCGAAGCATCATCAGCAATTCTTGCTGCGCTGTATCAGCGCGAACACACAGGCGTTGGTCAATACATCGATATCTCCATGGCTGAAACCATGTTGTACGTAAACGAACACGCACACGATCAGTTGTGGGATAAACCAGTTCCAGCAGGATCCATTCGTTCGTTCCAACCAGCCGACTACCCCGTGCTTACCGTTGCCGATGGTTCACAAGTTGTTGTCAGCGGACATCCAGCGGAACGTGGAACGTTTGACTATTTCGTTGCAGCAATGGAACAGCCGCACTTGTTAAATGACCCGCGCTTCACTGATATTCCTGAACGACTCGAAAACTTTGCAGCCCTCATGGATTTGTTACGTGCATGGGCGCTTACTGTTCCCGACACCGACGAAATTGAACGGCGCTTGGCAAAGAATCAATTGGCTGTTGGTCGACTGCGCAGTGTTGCGGAAGTTGCCGCTACCGATTGGGCTGCCGAACGTAATGCGATTATTGATGTGAGCGACAGAGGCAACTCAACGGTGCGCATCCCAAACAGTCCATGGCATTTTTCTGGATCGGATACCACCACACAAGGCATCGTGAAATACCGCGGCGAAGACAACCACCATGTGTTTCACGACATTGCCGGCATCGACATGGCAGAAATTACTCGGTGTGAATCGACTGGGGTATTGCTTAGTCGCGGGCCATCTGCTCGCTAATTAGCGACCTGAGTGGCCAAAGCCGCCACCACGATCGAACCCGCTTAGTTCAGTTACTTCGGTCCACGTCACATTGTCGTAACGAGAAATAATCAACTGCGCCACGCGGTCTCCACGCTTCACTTCATAATCATGTTCAGGATCGGTGTTGATCATGACCACTTTCAATTCACCTCGATAACCACTATCAATAATTCCTGGTGTGTTCACCAATGTGATGCCGTGTTTCAATGCAAGACCACTGCGCGGCACTGCAAGACCCATGTATCCGTGTGGAATTGCCACTGCAACACCAGTCGGCATCAGCAACCTGCCACCACGTGCAGGAATAACTGCGTCTTCGCGCGCGTACAAGTCGAGCCCAGCATCACCAAGATGTGCTGGCACAGGCAACGGCAGATCAGGATCTAACCGTTGGATCTGGACACCAATCTCGCTTTTAGACATTGCACGAGATTACGCCTAGATTGCATGGCGTGCTGGTGTGGATGGACCTCGAAATGACAGGCTTAGAGCCTGAAACCGACGTCATCGTGGAAATTGCCACCCTCATTACCGACGACGACCTGAACATCATTGCCGAAGGCCCTGATCTGGTCATTCACCAATCCGACGAAGTGCTTGCCCGGATGAACCAAGTTGTGGTTGACATGCACACAAAATCGGGTTTGCTTGAAGCCATCAAATCCAGCACGGTCACGCTGGAAGAAGCTGGCGCGGCAACGCTTGAATTCATTCGTCAACACATTCCGGAGGCACGCACTATTCCATTGTGTGGAAACTCCATCGGCACCGATCGTCGCTTCCTCGCGAAGTATCTTCCCGAGATCGAAAATTATTTGCATTACCGATCAGTTGATGTGTCAACAATAAAAGAACTTGCTCGTCGCTGGTACCCAAAGCTTGGTTCTGATCGTCCGAACAAGGGTGGAACGCATCGAGCATTAGACGACATTCGCGCGAGTGTGAATGAGTTGGCGTTTTACCGTGAGCGTGTGTTCACTCCGTTAAAACCTGAGTAACGCCACTACTGTGGACAGCGATGTCCAAGCCAGCGTTCACCAAGCAGGAACAAGTTCCGGCAACGGATGAAATCACCGAAGTCGCCGCGGGCATCTACCGAACCCAATTGCCCATCGATATGCCTGGTCTTGGCCACGTGAATATGTACGTGCTGGAAGACGAACGTGGCGTTGCCGTCGTCGACCCCGGACTGCCTGGAAAGGCCAACTGGAGGGCCATAAACGCCCGTTTACAGGCCTTAGGAGTGCCTCTGAAGCGCGTCCACTCCATTGTGGTCACCCACAGCCATCCCGACCATTTCGGGGGTGCCGCCCGCCTTCGCGCCGCAACGGGAGCCGACATCATTACCCACCAAAGCTTCCGCCTGTGGTTCGATCCAAACGAACCCGACGATGTGGATGTGGAAATTGCCGCACGCCACAAACGCGGAACGGGTGAAACACCGTGGGGCGGACCTGGGTACCAACTGCCATTGCGTCGCAAAATGTATTACAACGCATTTCGCGTATTGCCTCAACTGTTTAAAGTTCCACAACCCACTGTGCGACTTGCTGAAGGCGAATACATTTCGCTTGCACGACGTAAGTGGATGGCCATTCACACTCCTGGCCACACCGAAGATCACTTGTGTTTATTCGATGCTGACACTGGCGTCATGTTGTGTGGCGATCACGTGTTGCCAACGATTACTCCACACATTTCCGGCATGAGTAAATATCCAGATCCGCTTGAGGGTTTCTTCAACTCACTTGACAAGGTTGGTGCCTTTGGATCACAAGTTGGCATTTGTTTGCCTGCGCATGGAAAACCATTCGCCGACATAGCAACACGGTGCGAGCAAATTAAAGAGCACCATAAAGGCAGGCTTGAAAAACTGCGCACTTCTGCAGCAGAACTGGACCGGCCAGCAACGGTTACCGAATTTTCCGGCCACTTATTTTCTCCACGAGCGCAAGGCACCATGGCCGACAGCGAAACCTTTGCGCACCTCGAGCACTTGCGTATTGCTGGTGAGTTTTCGTACACCGTTCGCGATGGTGTTCGCGAATACGTTCGCGTCTCGTAGTTACTGAGGCAACTTCACCAGTTGCGTCACTGCAGCAACCGCATCGCCACCGAGAACATGGCGAATGATCACACGCTCATCAATGCGCTGCGTCACCAGTCGAATGTCATTGCCTGGGTCCACTGACAGATGATGTTCAACCACCGCATGCATTGGCGCGCGTAGCTCGCCATGCTTCGACAAATATTCCTCAGCAGCAATCCAGTACGAAGCGTTGTTCATGTGCCCAACTGCATCCATGTCTGCAAATCGAACAGGCCATAACTCACTCGCTGCATCAAGTGCAGTTAACTCGGGGAGCGATTTTCCGACAACAAAATTCGAACGCACTTTTCTTCCGCCACTCGATTCTGCAATTAATGGAATAAAGCCTTCGGGAAGTGGCTCTGGTTTCAGTGTTTCCATGTTCACGTGCACCCACAGCGCAGCGGTTTCAATCCGCGCACCATCTGATCCAACAATGTGCGTGCGGCGTTCCGCCCAGTGCGACCCATACCCACCGCACCAGGTGGTGAGCGAAATATCGGTCATGTATGTAGGAAATTGATACACCCACATCTCGGTGCGGCGCACCACCCAACCATGAATGTCTGGGTAGTTCCCATCAACGGCATCGTCATTGGCGATGTCTTGTAAATACCGAGCAGTGGCATCCAGGCGGAGTCGACCCTTCGGGGTGACATCACCCAATCGCACACGTCGACTGGTGGAAAAGGTCCTGCCCACCTGCGGCAAAGGTACGGGTTCTTGAGGCCTCCACATGCTCTCTGACCCTATCCAGCATTGGACTTGGTGGCACTTGCGTTAAATCGCTTGCTATTTGCAATTTGGCATGATTGGCTACAAGTCCATGTTGTTACGCAATCTCGCTTCACGTCTGTCGGCAGTTAATGCTGATTCGCGCGCGTATGCGACCGTGGCAACCGTGAATGCGAAAGCGTCACGCTGGTTTTATATGCAGGCCGGAGTCGCGAAATTTACCAAAGGTTTCACGAAGCGCCCGGCCAAAGGCCTCTTAGGAGTCCCGACGTAAACAGATTTCACGTCGGAGAACGCCAAGAGGCCGCTGGGAGAAATCCCAGCGGCTTTTTTATTTCCCCCTGAAGCGTTTTCCGACGTGAAGCCAATCAAATCAATAAAGAAAGGCAAGAGCAATGACCACCATCACACTCGAACACGAAGACGACATCATCATGTTGTCTGCACAGCGCTGCAGCGACGGCAATGGAACGTTGTCGTACTTGTTCTTCTCGGAAGAGTTTGTTGACATTCAACGCGCCAAAGCAATTTGTTCAACCTGCACATCAAAAGTGGGCTGCCTGAGCGGTGCACTAGAACGAAGCGAGCCGTGGGGTGTGTGGGGCGGTGAACTACTTGAAGAAGGTCGGGTGTGTGCCACCAAGCGTCCACGCGGCCGACCGGTTACTAAATCGGTACGAGTGACCGCTGTGCAGGAAGTTCCCATTCCCGCACATCTTGTTGCCTAGGTAATTACGGACAGACGGCACAGAAGCAGCGACCCGATTGGGTTCAACACCATCGGTAACCTGCTTCTGTGCCTTTCGTTCATTCCCGCCTACGGATTGCTGTTGTGGTCCTTGCCGTTAGCGCAGTGGGTGGATGGGTGTGGAGCAATACCAGTGGCGCCAAGGTTGACGCCGTTCTCACCACCCCAGGCGAAGTGCCGTACCCTTCGCTCGACACCAATGAACCCGTCGTTGGCAAGCAATTACCTGTTGCTCAATTGACTGACCTCGATGGAAAAGCGATTGATTTGCAGAGCTTTGTTGGCTCACCATTGGTTCTGAATTTTTGGTACTCCACGTGCGAACCATGTCGTCGCGAAATTCCTGCTTTCGCACAAGCGCACACTGCGCACAGCGATATTCAGTTTGTTGGATTCAATATGAACGACTCGCCAGAAATGGCAAAAGCCTTCGGCGAGAAATATGGGATCAATTACCCCATCGTGTTTGATCAATCGGGAACCGTCATTCGCGAACTCGGCATCGTTACCGCGCCGAGCACACTGTTTATTGATAGCGAAGGAAACATCGTTGATCAAGTTGCCGGCGAAATTAGTGCTGACAAATTGGCATCATTGATTACGCAGTGGTTTACGTCGTAATGATCGCCAACATTGTGATCGAGGGCAACTTTGCTTACAGCTTCATGTTGGGCATGCTCGCAGCCGTGAATCCGTGCGGGTTTGTATTGCTGCCTGCATACCTGCTCTACTTCTTGGGAATTGATGGCGGTAATCAGGGTGTTTCGCGAGCTCCGTTGCAACGCGCGTTGCGCGTAAGCGCTGCCGTTTCATCAGGGTTCCTTGCCGTGTTTCTTATTGTTGGATCAATCTCGCGGTTGTTTACACAGTGGATAGAACTCCATGCCAAATACGCAGGTTTTGCGATTGGTATTGCACTCGTTGGTTTAGGAATCGCCATGTTGTTTGGATGGAAGCCATCATTTGCTACCTCTATCCCCGGCGCCAAGAAAGACCGCTCGACTCGGGCCATGATTGTCTTCGGAGTGGCCTACGCAATTGCAAGCATTGGCTGCACCATTGGGTTGCTCACTACAGCAATTCTTGGTTCTATCGGAACACACGGTTTCGTTTCTGGTGTCATCAGCATTGTCATGTACGGACTGGGAATGTCGCTGCTCGTAACCGCACTTACGGTCACACTTGCTGCAGCAAAAACAGGTGTGTCACGAATGTTGAAGCGCAGTCTTCGCTACATCGACAAAGTGGCAGCAGCGTTTATTGCCATCACTGGCGCGTATCTCACGTGGTATTGGTACGGCGCAATTAGTGAACGTGAATCACTTGGCAACATCGTGTCCAACGTAGAAAATTGGCAGAACTCCGTTTCCTTGTGGCTGCAAGAACAGGGTGCTTCGCGTCTTGCCTTAATTTGTGCACTGGTCATTGGCGTAGCGCTGGTACTAGTTGGATTAACTCGAATGAAGCAACAACTCCGCAGGTCGCGCCGCTAATGCTTAATGACCTGCTTGCTCACCCGTCTGTTGAAGAGGTCTGCGAATTGCGCGGAACATTTGGTTTTATGGCATTTCACGGTGGCGGTTTGGAAGAGGCAACCGACATCATTGCGCAACAGGCCGCTCTGGCAACCGGAAGTTCATATTACGGAATCCATCAACCTGCGTCATTGAAGTGGCATGTACCCTCGCACCGAATTGATCCACAACATTCAGAAACGCTGTCAAGCTTCATCGATCACGTTGACACCGTGATCACCATTCACGGTTTTGGTCGACAAGGTTTCTTCACCAGCCTGCTGCTCGGCGGTCGCAACCGCGTTCTTGCGTCACACGTGGCAGAGCATTTACGCGCTTCACTGCCCGCTTACAACATTGTTGATGATTTGGGCCACATTCCTGCCGACCTGGCGGGACAACACATCGATAACCCTGTCAATCGCGTACGCAACTACGGGGTACAAATTGAGTTGCCTCCGCGAGTACGCGGTGCAAGTCCGTTGTGGTGGGACTGGGAAGGTCCACACCTCACTCCACATACTCAATCACTCATTGATGGACTCGTACGCGCAGTGCATACGTGGAATTCATCAAACAGTTCTACGGTGCCAAACGCTCAATAGACCACGAAGCATCTGGTTGACGCACGTAGTGAAAACGGTCGTGCAAGCGGCTAGGCCGACCTTGCCAAAATTCAAATTCGCGTGGCGTAAGCACCCACCCACCCCAATGCGGTGGTCGCTCAACATCGCGACCTGAAAACCGTTGTTCGGCTTCAGTTAATCGAGTGAGCAATTCCTCGCGACCAGCAATGGGTTGCGACTGCGGAGACGCCCACGCGCCGAGTTGTGACTCGCGTGGGCGTGATGCAAAGTACTCATTGCTTACTTCTTCTGAAAGCTTGGTCACCGATCCCCGCACTCGCACTTGGCGATGTAAATCCAGCCAGCCAAACACCGCCGATGCTTGTGTATGTGCAATTAATTGCATGCTCTTTGCGCTGTCGTAATTCGTATAAAACGCAAAGCCCAATTCATCAACGCCGCGCACTAACACGATCCGCGAATCGGGCCCACCGTCAATACCAATCGTTGACAAGGTCATGGCGTTTGGTTCTGCAACTTGGGCTTCTGCTGCCTGGTCGTACCAGCGTTGCCATTGTGTAATCGGATTGTTGTCTAATTCTCCGCGTTCAAGACCTGCGGTTTCATACTGCACTCGTCGATCGCGAATGGACATGACAACTATTTCGCGTGAATAACGGTTGTGCCACGCATGTATGGATGCAACACGGCAGGAATTGCAACCGAGCCATCTTCCTGACGGAAGTTTTCCATGATCGCTGCCCACACACGCGGAACAGCGAGTGCAGACGCATTCAGAGTGTGAGCAAACTCGGTGCCCTTTTGGCCCGTGCGCTTCATGCGAATGTCGCCGCGACGCGCCTGGTAATCACTAAACCAACTAATTGAGCTGACTTCTAACCACGCATCGCAGCCAGGTGCGTACACCTCAATGTCAAAACTGCGGTGATGACTTTGACCCATGTCGCCTGTGCAGATTTCAATAATGCGATATGGCAAACCGAGGTTGGCAATGACGCGCTCTACACGAGTGATGAGTTCGGTCAACATTGCCGGCGCACCTTCTGGTGTGGCAATCGAAAAAATTTCTACTTTGTCGAATTCGTGGCTGCGCAACATGCCACGAGTATCTCTGCCTGCAGAACCCGCTTCGCGGCGATAACACGACGAGTGCGCCATATATCGAATTGGCAGGTCAGCTTCGGCCAGTACTTCGCCTGCGTGAATCGATGTCAATGGCGCTTCTGCTGTTGGAATGCACCACAGGTCGTCTTTGCTCATTGAATACGCATCGTCGGCGAACTTGGGAAGTTGGCCAGTAGCAGTCAAGGTTGCGGTGCTCACGAGCGATGGCGGACGAATTTCTTCGAATGCGTCTGCATTGCTATCCAGTGCGTACTGGCACAGTGCACGGGCAAGAGTTGCCCCCGCTCCGCGTTGCATGGTGAACATTGCGCCACTAATTTTCACCGCGCGCTCATTGTCGAGAATGCCAAGTGCTGTCGCTGTGTCCCAGTGAGCAACGCGTTGATGCTCCGGAAACGCTGCGGGCAAATTCATTGGCCCTGTAATTGTTAGATTCTGCGAATCATCAGTTCCCACCACAACATCGGCATGTGGAATGTTTGGCAGGCGCAACAAAATGTCTTTCAACTTCGCTGTTACCTCATCGGTCTCCGCTGCCAGGGTTTGCTCCTTGTCACCAAGCGACCTGCTCTCAGCTTGCAGACCTTCAGCGGCCTTGTCGTCGCCATTGCGACGAAGCGTTCCTACCTGCTTCGATAGTTCGTTCACTTGTTGGCGAATTGCGTCACGCTCAGCAGTGATATCACGCATTCTGCTGTCGAATCCCAGGGCCTCATCCAGCAACCCAAGCAATTCAGGCTTGTTTCTGCGGGCCATCAGCCCCCGAACGGTGTCGGGTTCGCTGCGAAGGTAACGAATGTCAATCACGGTGACACAAGGTTAGCCGTGTGATCCCATACCACTGCCCTACTTTGCGTACTGTTGAGCCGTGAGTTCTGCATTACATGCGTCCGAAAATGTTGGGCTTTCGGTTTCGCACCTTGTAATCAAATACGGCGACATCACTGCTGTGGACCATGTTTCTTTCACCGCCCAAGCAGGGCGTGTCACCGTCATTCTTGGTCCTAACGGCGCCGGTAAAACATCCACAATCGAAGCCTGCGAAGGTTTTCTCGCACCAACTGCGGGTTCAGTTCAGGTGCTCGGTCTCGATCCGTTCCTAGAACGCAAACAACTCAATCGGCAAATGGGAATCATGCTGCAAGAAGGCGGCATCTATCCATCAGCACGCGTTGCAGAATTAGTGCGGCAATATTGCGCGCTGTATGGAAACGGTGTCGATGCCGATGTACTCATTTCACGTGTTGGACTTCAATCCGTGGCATCCACTACGTACCGCAGACTGTCTGGTGGAGAGAAACAGCGGCTGTCGTTGGCGCTCGCTCTTGCCGCTCGTCCACACATTATTTTCCTTGACGAACCAACTTCTGGCATTGATGTGAATGGACGAGATCTTGTTCGCTCAATAATTAGGGAATTGCGAGATGCTGGCTGCTGCGTCATTGTTGCTACGCACGAACTTGACGAAGCCGAGCGTATTGCCGATGATGTGCTCATCTTCCATCGCGGAAATGTCGTTGCCTCTGGCACGTTGGATGAATTGCGTTCTGGTCGGGAAGAGATTCGTTTCAGGTCGACATCACGTATTGACCTCCATTCACTTTCCACAACACTTGGACTACCCGTAGAACAAACTCGCCTCCATGAATTCACAGTTGCTGGCACGAGCGACGCTCGCGTCATCGTTCAGCTCACCGACTGGGCCAAAGCCAACAATGTTGATATCGGAGACATTGGAGCAGGGTCACAACGATTAGACGATGTCTTTAGGCGGCTCACGGCGGAGTCGGCATCATGAAACTGCTCCGTATTCAATTGGCATGCGAACTGCGTGTACTTGCTCGTAATGGCGAGCAGTTGCTGCTCATCCTCGGCATTCCCATGTTGCTGCTGTCCTTTTTTGGCAACGTTGACATTCTTCCTACGTCTGGTCAGAGCAGTGTCAACTTCCTACTACCGGGCATTGTTGCCTTGGCCATCATGTCCACTGCCATGGTCAGCCTTGGAATTGCCACTGGATTCGAACGTTCGTATCAAGTGCTCAAGCGCCTTGGAGCAACCCCACTTGGTGTTCCACGGCTTGTTCTGGCCAAGGCTCTCTCGGTGCTCGTTGTCGAACTGGTGCAGGTGATGTTGCTCATCGGTTTGGCTCAAGTATTTGGCGCAGATCTTGGTGCGCTGAACATTGCATCATTGGTCTTAGCAATCGCGCTTGGAACGCTTGCCTTTGCTGGTGTTGGCCTTTCACTTGCCGGCCGCTTGCGAGGGGAAATCAACCTGGCTGCTCAAAACGCCCTGTATTTAGTGCTGCTTCTCATTGGCGGAATCGTGTTCCCGCTTCAGGAGTTCCCGTCGTGGCTGCACTGGGTAGGTCGAATCTCCCCATCTGGCGCTCTTGCCGACGTAATGAGAGATGTCTTTTCCGGAACGTCCGTTCACGGCGCATCATCACTTGTCGTGCTGCTGTGCTGGGCTGTTGCAGCACAACTTTCAGCCTTCAAACTGTTCCGTTGGAACTGACTACTGCTGCTTCCCTTGATCGGTCGCAGCGTAATTTGATTCTGTAAAGAAGTTTCCAATGAACCGCCTGAAGAAGATCACGACCACAATCGTCCACAAATAAATTGATCCACCAGTTTTCATAATTGCGCCTGCAAGTTGTTGATCGGTGGTAACCGAGAGCCCCCATACACGCACGGCAATGTCGTAGTGCTTATAGACCGCGCCATCGGCGAACGTGAGCCAAGCGGCAGGAACCGTCGGCACGACCGACATGAGGAAGAGATAAATCATCTTTCCTCCATACCCCAAATGACGAGAACGGTCAGGTCCACATATTGGAGACCACATCAGTAATGCTGATGTCACTACGAGGACGTGCAGCGAATAATGCAATGGGCCATTTGACACACTCCGATTCACCATTTGAGGAATGTGCGTGACCATAATGACGCAGTTAAACAGCAGACCAGCAACTACTGGCTTGGTCATAAAGTTGACTACTTTGCGCGCACGATCCCCAGAGAATATGAGATCGTAAAGCCAGAGCGGAGTTGCAATCAGCATGAGTGGTGGCATGAAGTACGAATACAACATGTGTTGAAACATGTGCACCGAATACAAATACTCTTCCGAAATATCGTGAATCGGCCAGTCTGAGGCGATCCATAACAGCAGGGCCCCAACTATGAATGCCCACAATTGCTTTCGCGAGATTACGTTGCCGTGAGTTACAACGCGGGGTCCGATGACAC
>Ga0214919_10005093_pt1 | contig 18857 bp, 14 predicted proteins | sample LL1503_MetaG_FD_177994 | JGI IMG/M metagenome (GOLD analysis project Ga0214919, IMG submission 177994) | Freshwater microbial communities from Lake Lanier, Atlanta, Georgia, United States - LL-1503 | ecosystem: Environmental > Aquatic > Freshwater > Lake | place: USA: Georgia | collected...
AGGCCGATTTCCGGCGGCTCGAGAAACTCGGCAAGCCTGTGGTCGCGGCAATCGCGGGCACCGCGCTCGGCGGTGGGTTCGAGATTGCGCTGGCCGCCCACTGCCGCATCTGCGTGGACGACCCGAAGATCCAGCTCGGCTTTCCCGAAGTCACGCTGGGGCTCATTCCCGGCGCGGGCGGCATCACCAAAATGACCCGCCTGCTCGGGCTCCAGGCCGCTTTCCCGTACCTCATCGAAGGAAAGCTGTTCAAGCCGGCGGAGTCCGCCAAGCTCGGGCTGCTGCAGGGTCTCGCCAAGGATTCGGCCAATGCGCTGTCGATGGCGCGCGAGTGGATCAAGGCCAATCCGTCCCCGGTGCAGCCGTGGGACGCCAAGGACTACCGCATGCCCGGCGGCTCCCCAAGTTCCCCGGCCATATCGCAGATGCTCGCGGTTGCGCCCGCCATGCTGACCGAGAAGACCCGCGGCCTGTACCCGGCGCCGGAGGCGATCCTGTCCGCGATGGTCGAAGGCGCGTACGTCGATTTCGATACCGCGATGCGGGTCGAATCCCGCTACCTCGCCAAGGTCGCCGTGGGGCAGGTGGCGAAGAACATGATCTCGGCGTTCTTTTTCAACCTGAACGCGATCAAGAGCGGTGCGTCGCGCCCCAAGGACGTCCCGAAATGGAAGCCCGCGAAAGTCGGCATCCTCGGCGCGGGCATGATGGGGGGCGGCATCGCCTTTGCGACGGCAACGCGCGGCATCCCGTGCGTGCTGAAGGACGTGACCATTGAGGCGGCCGAGAAGGGCAAGTCCTACACGGAGACCATCCTCACCAAGCGGAAGCGCCCGCTCGATCCGCTCGGACTGATCACGCCGACGGCAAACGTCGACGATCTCGCCGGCTGCGACTTGATCATCGAAGCCGTATTCGAGAAGCGCGACCTGAAGGCGCAGGTGACCAAGGAGTCGGAGCCGAAGCTCGTTGCAGGCGGAGTATTTGCGTCCAACACCTCGACGCTGCCGATCACCGGCCTTGCCGCCGCCTCGGCGAAGCCGGAGAACTTCATCGGGCTGCACTTCTTCTCGCCGGTGGACAGGATGCCGCTGGTCGAGATCATCAAAGGTGCGAAGACTTCGCCTGAGACTGTGGCACGCGCCTACGACTACGTGCTTGCGATCGGCAAGACGCCCATCGTGGTCAACGATTCGCGCGGGTTCTACACCAGTCGCACCTTCGGCACGTTTGTCATGGAAGGCTGCTCGATGCTGTCGGAGGGCATCCCGCCAGCGATCGTCGAAGCCGCCGGGCGCCTGGCCGGCATGCCGGTCGGCCCGCTCGAGGTGATCGACCAGACGTCAATGTCCCTGTCGCTGCATGTCATGGAGCAGACCAAGGCCGATATGGAGGCCGAAGGAAAAACCTATGTTTCGCCTCCCGGGCAGGAAGTGGTCATGCGCATGGTCAAGGAGTTCAAGCGCCCCGGCCGCGCGGCCGGTGGCGGTTTCTATGAGTACCCCAAGGAGGGGAGGAAGTTCCTGTGGCCGGCACTCGCGAAGACCTTTGCCAAGCCCGGCGTCACCTATGACTTCGAGGAGCTCAAGGAGCGCATCTTGTACCGACAGGCGATCGAGACGGCCCGCTGCCTGGAGGAAAACGTCCTCACCAACGTGGGTGACGGTAATATCGGCTCGATCTTCGGCATCGGCTTCCCGGCGTGGACCGGCGGGGCGCTGCAGTACGTGAACAACATCGGCGCGGCGAAGTTCGTCGCGCGTGCCGACGAGCTGGCCGCAAAACTCGGCGAGCGGTTTTCGCCGCCGAAACTGCTGCGTGATATCGCAGCCCAAAACGGGATGCTCATCTGATGTCTCTGCCGAAAATCCTCCAGGGCCTGTCGCTGCCGGTGATCTGTTCGCCGATGTTCATCGCCAGCAACCCGAAGCTCGTGATCGAGCAGTGCAAGGCCGGCGTGGTCGGGTCGTTCCCCGCGCTCAATGCCCGCCCGCAGGAAGCGCTCGACACCTGGCTCACCGAGATCGAAACCGCGCTGGATGCGCACCGCAAGGCGAACCCCGGCGCGATTGTGGCGCCGTATGCGGTGAACCAGATCGTGCACAAGTCGAACGACCGCCTCGCGCAAGACGTGGAGACCTGCGTGCGCCACAAGGTGCCCATCACGATCACGTCCCTGCGCGCGCCGACCGAAGTCGTGTCGGCGGTGCATTCCTACGGCGGCATCGTGCTGCACGACGTCATCAACGTCCGTCATGCCGAGAAGGCGCTGGAGGCCGGCGTGGACGGCCTGATCCTTGTCTGTGCCGGTGCGGGCGGACATGCGGGCACGTTGTCGCCTTTCGCCCTGGTGGGCGAAGTACGGCGCTTCTTCGACGGTCCGATCATCCTGTCCGGGGCGATCGCCACCGGGGATGCCATCCTTGCCGCGCTCGCCACCGGGGCGGACCTCGCTTATATCGGGACGCGCTTCCTCGCGACCCCCGAGGCGAGCGTGCCGGACCGCTTCAAGGAAGAGATCCTCAAGTCGGCAGCAGCGGACATCGTGTATACAGACCTCTTCTCGGGCGTGCACGGCAACTACCTCAAGCACAGCGTGATCAACGCAGGCTTCGACCCGCTGAACCTGCCCAAGTCCGATCCTGCCAAGATGAATTTCGGCTCCAACAGCGGCTCCGAGAAGAAGGTCTGGCGCGACATCTGGAGCGCCGGCCAGGGCGTCGGGCAGATCAAATCGGTGCTGCCGGTGGCGCAAGTCGTCGCGCAGATGAAGGCCGAATATGTCGCCGCCCGTCAGCGGCTTTCGCTGTCGTAGTCTTACCAAAGGTCCCGCCATGAACAAAGCCATCGTGCTCGCCAGCCGTCCGCAGGGCTGGGTGACGCCTGAAAATTTCCGCCTCGAGAGTTGCGCCATGCCCGTGCCCAAGGACGGGGAGGTTCTGGTGAAGAACCTGTGGCTCTCGCTCGATCCGTACATGCGCGGCCGCATCAGCGAGGCGAAGAGTTACGTGCCGCCGGTGGCGGTCGGCGCGGTGATGGTCGGCCAGACCGTGGGCGAGGTCATCGAGTCGAAGGCCCCGGGCCTCAAGGCCGGCGACCATGTGTTGACGTCGCTCGGCTGGCAGACGCACGGCGTGGCCCGCGGCGCGGAAGTCACCAAGGTGGACGGTTCCAAGGTGCCGCTGTCGTACTTCCTCGGCGTGCTCGGCATGCCCGGACTCACCGCTTACTTCGGCCTGTACGAAATCGGCCATCCACGCGCTGGCAATACGCTGGTGGTGTCGGCCGCGTCGGGGGCGGTAGGCAGCGTGGTCGGCCAGCTCGCCAAGGCTTCCGGATGCCGAGTGGTCGGCATCGCCGGCGGCAAGGCCAAGTGCGATTACGTGGTGAAGGACCTCGGTTTCGACGCCTGCGTCGATTACAAGGCCGGCAAGCTCAGCGAAGACCTCGCGGCGGCCTGCCCTAACGGCGTGGACGTGTACTTCGAGAACGTCGGCGGCGAGATCATGGAGGCGGTGATGGCGAAGATGAATTTCGCCTCGCGCATGGTGGTATGCGGACTGATCTCCGACTACAACCGTACCGAGCCCTATGCGATCAATTCGATGCGCGCAGTGCTGGTCAATCGCATCCGGATGCAGGGCATGATCGTGTTCGACTGGATCAACCGGTATCCCGAGGGCATCAAGGCGTTGTCCGGCTTGGTGGCCTCCGGCAAGATCAAGTACCGCGAGTCGGTCGTGCAAGGTATCGAGAACGCGCCGCAGGGCCTGGTCGACCTGCTGCAGGGGAAGAATTTCGGCAAGCAGCTCGTCAAGATCGCCTGACCTCGCCAAGGAGCCGCAAGTGATCGACCTCTACACCTGGCCTACCCCGAACGGCCACAAAGTCCACATCATGCTCGAGGAGACCGGGATCCCGTACCGCGTGTACCCGGTGAACATCGGCGCGGGCGAGCAGTTCGCCCCATCCTTCCTGGAGATCTCCCCCAACAACAAGATGCCGGCGATGGTCGATCCCGACGGCCCGGGCGGCAAGCCCCTGTCGATGTTCGAGTCGGGCGCGATGCTCGTGTACCTCGCCTCGAAGAGCGGCCGGTTTCTCCCGGAGGACCTGGCCAAGAAGTGGTCCACGCTGTCGTGGCTCATGTTCCAGATGGGCGGCGTCGGACCCATGCTCGGCCAGGCGCACCATTTCCTCGGCTACGCACCCGAGAAGATTCCCTATGCCATGGATCGCTACCGGAACGAGGCGAACCGGCTGTACGGTGTGATCGACCGGCAACTGAAGGAGTCGGCTTACATCGCCTGCGACGAATACACCATCGCCGATATGGCGATCGTGCCGTGGCTGCGCTTTCCGGAGCGGCAGGGGGTCGCCGTGGATGAGTACCCGTACCTGAAGCGCTGGCGAGACGCGCTCCTCGAGCGCCCGGCGGTCAAGCGCGCGCTGGAAGTCCTCGCCGGGCATCGCCGTGCAGGCCCGCACACCGACAAGGAACGCGAGATCCTGTTCGGCAAGAAGCAATATCAACGCAGATAAGCGAGAAACAAACTATGAGCACCTCAATGAAAGGCAGGATTGCATGGATCACCGGTGGCGGCAGTGGCATCGGCCTCGCGGGAGCGATCGAGCTCGTGAAAGCCGGGGCGCACGTGGTGATTTCCGGCCGCACGCAGGCCACCAACGACAGCGCGCTGGCCGAACTCAAGGCGCTTGGCAGTGCCGAAGCGATCCTGCTCGACGTGGCTGACAAGAAAGCCGTGCAGGCTGCTGCAGATGCGATCCTGAAGCAGCATGGCCGCATCGATATCCTGGTCACCAGCGCCGGGACCAACGCCACCAAGCGGAACTTCGACGTCGTTACACCCGAGGCGTGGGATGACGTTGTGGCGATCAACCTGTCGGGGCTTTTCTATTGCGTCCACGCCGTGCTGCCCGCGATGAGGAAGCAGAAGGATGGCCTCATCATCAATGTTTCGTCGTGGGCGGGGCGGTTCGCGTCCAAGCTCACCGGTCCGGCCTACAACGCCACCAAGCGCGCCGTGATTGCGCTGACCGAGTCGATCAACATGGAGGAGTGCGTGAACGGCATTCGCGCCACCTCGATCCTGCCGGGCGAGGTCGCGACGCCCATCCTCAGGAAGCGCCCGGTGCCTCCCTCAAAGGAGGAGCAGGATCGCATGACCCAGTCCGAGGACCTCGGTGCGGCGATCCTCTTTGTCGCCAGCATGCCCGCGCGCACGTGCGTGAACGAGCTGATCATCGCCCCGACCTGGAACCGCTTCTACGTGGGCGGCCTCGAGACACCGAAGAAGTAGCATGGCGGCGGACTCCCCTGCGGCGGTCCCGCCGCGGGTCAACCTGCTGCTGCGCGTATGCCTGCCCTTCCTGGCGGGCTATTTCCTGTCCTACGTCTACCGTGCGGTCAATGCAGTGCTCGGGCCGCAGCTCGCGACGGAGTTCGCGCTGTCGCCCGCCGACCTCGGGCTGTTGACTGGTGCGTACTTCTTCGCGTTCGGCCTGTTTCAAGTGCCACTGGGCCTGCTGCTCGACCGTTACGGTCCGCGGCGCATGGATGCGCTCCTCCTGCTCCTTGCGGCGGCCGGCGCGGGACTGTTCATCACGGCGCAATCCTTTCCGGGGCTGCTCGTCGGGCGGACGCTGATCGGCTTGGGCGTATCGGCCGCGCTGATGGCCTGCTTCCAGGCCTTCGTCCTCTGGTACCCCGCTGAGCGCATCGGCATCATGATTGCGATCGCCTACGCAGCCGGCGGCTTTGGCGCGATGGCGGTGTCCGTCCCGCTGGAGCTGGCGCTGCGCAGCTTCGAGTGGCGCTCGATCTTCATGCTGTTCATCGGCGTCACGCTGCTCGTCAGCGCGGTCCTCTACTTTGTCGTGCCTGAGCGCAAGGCGGCGACCGATCCCGAGCCCTTCGGCGCGCAGTTGCGCGGCCTCGCGGGCGTGGGCCGCGATCCCGCCTTCTGGCGCATCGCGGTGGCGATCGGCACCAGCCAGTGTGCCGCGGTGTCGACCTTCACCCTCTGGATGGGCACCTGGATGCGCGACGTGGCCGGGTTCAGCGCCAGCGAAGTGGCCCAGGCGATGATGGCGGCATCGCTGGCCATTGTGCTCGGCTACCTGTTCTTCGGCCGCATCGCCGACTCGCTCGCGCGCCGGGGGCGGTCGGTGCTCGGGTTGTTCGCGGGAGGAGTCGCTGTCTCGTCGCTCGCCTTTCTCCCCATCGTGCTCGGTGTGAAGACGGGTAGCGTACTGGCCTGGTCGGTGTTTACCTTTTGTGCCACTGCAGCAACGCTCGCCCACTCGATCGCCTCGCGTCGCTACCCGGTGCGCATGGCCGGTCGCGTGAATACGGCGCTGAACACGTTCACGTTCCTGGGGATCTTTCTCGGGCAGTGGACGGTCGGAATCATCCTCGCGCGCTGGCCGTCCACGGCCACGGGCTACGCGCCGGAGGGGTATCTTTACGGCATGGGAGTGCTGTGGCTGGTGCAGGCGGCCGGCCTCGCGTGGTTGTGGAGCGGTCGGCGGCTGCTGGATCAGGCCGGCTTCCGGCAGGGTAATTTATAAAAATGGCAAGCCAACTGCCTTGCAAGCGGCTTCTGGCAAGGAGATTTAATGGATAAAGTTGAACTTTGTTGCCGCATCCATAAGGTGGCTTGAATCATGTCCCGGCTCTTTACCAATCGCGACCGCCCGTTCGACATGGGCGTCCTGCCGACTGAGCGCCTCGCGCGGGACGCGAATGCGCCCGCCGTCGACGCGCGGCTGCCGGCCGACGCGACTCCGCCCGGCCCCGACTCGATTGCCGCGGCGATCCCCGAGTACCGCGACCTGTGCGCAAAGTTCCTCGACGGCGAGACTGCGGCCGCGCGTGCGCCCGTGCCCGACGATCCGCTTGCACGCGCGCGCAACCTCAAGGCTTCGGCTTATTTCCTGGATGCCACGCTGGCAGGCGTATGCACGCTGGAGGCGGCGGACTGGGCGGAGGGTACGCATCCGGCGCACACCCATGCGTTTGTCTTCCTCATCGAGTTCGGCCGCGAGCCTGAGGCGGGCGGCCCGGGCGATGCCTGGATCCGGGGCACCAACGCGGCGCGCACCGACCTGCGCTGCGCCGAACTGGCCGTGGTGCTTGCCGGCTATGTGCGCGGTCTTGGTTGGCCGGCGCGGGGCCATGCGGCGGGCGACACCCTGGTGTCGATCGAGCGTGTGGCACAGCGTGCAGGCTTGGCCAGGGCGGTGAACGGCACGCTGAAGGCGCCCCTCATCGGCCGCGGGTTCCGGCTCGGCGTGGTGACCACGACCTACGAGATGACAGCCGACCTGCCGCTGGCGTCGCTCGACTGGCCGGACGCCGAGACCTACATGGGCAAGCCCGGCACGCGGCCCGGGTGGGCCGAGGCGGAGGAAGCCCAGCGTCCGCTGCACCTTGGCCGTTACGCGATGGAGAAGATCAAGCGCGTGGACGAACCGACCACGCTCGTACTGCGCGACGAGATCCGGCGCATGCCCAAGCGTGCCGACATGTTCCAGCGCGCGCTGGCCGGTGACCTCGGTGCGAAGCCCGCGGCCGAGCGCCGTCGCTTCGCAGTCAAGCACCCGCTTGCATTTGCGATGACGCCGTTGATCCGCAACATGGTGCCGATGCAGGGAACGCGCGAGCCGCTTTCCGGTGCCGACCCGGCCGCACTGGCGGACCCGGTGAGGAACGCCGAGTCGATCAAGGCGCTCGGCTACTTCCTGGGCGCCGACCTGGTCGGCATCTGCCGGGCCGAGCCCTGGATGTATTACTCGCACGACGATGAGAAGGGCGACCCGATCGCCGCGTATCACCCCTACGCGATCGTGATGCTCATCGACCAGGGATTCGAGACCATGGAAGGCTCCTCCGGCGACGACTGGGTCTCGGGCGCGCAGTCAATGAGGGGCTACATGCGCGGAGCGATGCTTGCGGGCGTGATGGCTGCACACTTGCGGCGGCTGGGACATTCTTCGCGAGTGCATTCGAACGCCTACTCCGAAGTCCTGCACCTTCCCGCCATGCTGATGGCGGGCCTCGGCGAACTATCCAGGATCGGCGAACTGGTGCTGAATCCCTTCATCGGTCCGCGCTCAAAGTCGATCGTGATCACCACCGACTTGCCGCTGGAGGTCGACCGCCCGATCGACTTCGGCCTGCAGGCGGTGTGCGCCATGTGCAAGAAGTGCGCGCGTGAATGCCCGTGCAACGCCATCCCGTTCGGCCCCAAGGTCATGTTCAACGGTTACGAGATCTGGAAGCCGGATGCGGAGAAGTGCGGTCGCTACCGGCTCACGAATGCAAAGGGCTCAGCCTGCGGACGCTGCATGAAGACCTGCCCCTACAACCGCGAGGACCTGGTCGAGTCCGAGCGCCTGCTGTGGCTGTCGATCGATGTGCCCCAGTCGCGGCGCGCGCTGATCGACTACGACGACGCCACCGGCGGAGGCGAGCGCAATCCCGCCAAACGCTGGTGGTTCGATCTCGAGGTCGTCGATGGCGTGGTCGTGAAGCCGGAAGCGGCCAACGAGCGCGACCTCGACCTGGGCCGCGGCGAGAAGCTTGCGCGGACGCAGAAGCTCGCGTACTTCCCCCCGGATCTGCAGCCGCGCGGCGGGACGACAGTGAACACCGCTGTGCCGATTGACCGCCCGGCAGGGCTTGCTGCCTATGCGGCCGCGGAGTCACCCGCTGCCGCGCGCAAGCGCCGGGGCACGAAGCCCGGGCCCGTGTAGGCAGGACCTCCAGCCCTACGAGGAGCGCGGTGCGCTCTGGCAGGGCGTGGCGGCATCACTGGGTGGGACCGCTTTGCCAGATTGATGCATAGCACAATGCGCCGGGTTACACTGCGCGCCTTGGAGACTGCAATGACGTCACGACCCAGGCGCGCGATCGTAGCGTTGGTTGCCCTGCCTTTGCTATCCGGTTGCGCCGGCGGCCTGTTTGGCACGGCCGGACCCGACTACCAGCTGTCCCCCCTGACCGCGGCCGCCGCGTGGCAGGCGCCGCAGCCGCACGCTGGCAGCACGCAGAAACTTGCCGGTTGGTGGGCGCAATTCAATGATCCGGCGCTCGATGCCGTGATGGCGGCGGCGCAAGCGCAAAGCGGCACCCTCGCACAGGCCGCTGCCGCGATCGAGCGCGCCCGTGCCGATGCGGTGGCCGCAGGTGTGGCTGGCTTGCCCAGTTTCGATGCGGTCACTTCGGCCAACCGCGCTGCCTTTACGTTCTTCGGGCCGCCGGCCTATCGCACGCAGACCCAGGTCGGCCTGCAGTCGAGCTGGGAAATCGACCTGTTCGGCAGCCTTGCCCGCCAGCGCGAAGCGGTCCAGGCCACGCTGGACGCGAATGTCGCCGCGTGGCACGACGCGCGCGTTTCGCTCGCGGCCGAAGTCGCCAACGCATACCTGAACTTCCGTCATTGCGAGATCCAGTCCGCACAAGCGGCAACCGACGCGCAATCCCGGGCTGCCACGGCTCGCATGACGGCGGCAGCAGGGAAGGCGGGCCTTCAGTCGAGTGCAACAGTCGCCCTCGCCGAGGGCTCTGCTGCCGAGGCGTCGGCCGCGGTGGCACAACGCCGCGCGCAATGTGATATTTCGGTCAAAGGCTTGGTGGCGCTGACTGCAATCGATGAGCCTGCGCTGCGCCAGCGCCTCGCCCAGCCGGGCGCGGCGAAGCTGCCCGAACCGCAGCAGTTCCGGATCGAATCGATTCCTGCGCGGGTGGTTGCGCAGCGCCCCGATGTGGCTGCGGCCGAACGCAGGCTGGCTGCAGCGAGCGCGGACATCGGCCATGCCGAGGCTGACCGCTATCCCCGCCTCACGCTCAGCGGCAACATCCTTCCGACGCGCTTGACCATCAGCCCGGGGCCGGCCTTTTCGCTCACCACCTGGTCGATCGGGCCGTCGCTGGTGCTGCCGCTCTTCGATGGCGGCCGGCGCACAGCCAACGTGGAGGCCGCCAAGGCCCATTACGCAGCGTCTGAAGCCGTCTACCGCGCCAAGGTGCGCGACGCAGTGCGCGAGGTGGAGGAGACGCTGGTGCGACTGGACAGCGCCGCCGCACGTGATGCCGACACCGCGACCAGCGCGCGGGGCTACCGGGCCAACCTGGCTGCCGCGCAGGCGAAACTCCAGGCCGGCCTTGGCAGCGTGCTCGAGCTTGAGGAAGCGCGCCGTCAGTCTATTGCCGCCGATGCCACGCTGGTGTCGCTGGCACAAGAACGCATCGCTGCATGGATCGCGCTCTACCGCGCGGCCGGCGGTGGCTGGGAACCCGAACCTTCCAACCGGAATTCGCCATGAGACTTCGTACCATCGCCGCTGTTGCGGCCGCCTGCGGCCTGCTCGGGCTTGCTGGCGCCGGCAGCGCACAGGACAAGGGCGGCGCCAAGCCGGCCGGCAAACCCGCGCTGACCGTGACCACCATCACGCCGCAGCGCATCGACATGGCCCTCAACGTACAGGCCACGGGCAGCCTCGCCGCCTGGCAGGAGGCGATCATCGGCGCCGAGTCGGGCGGGCTGCGCGTGGCCGAAGTGCGCGCCAACGTCGGCGATACGGTGACGCGCGGGCAGGTGCTAGCTGTATTCGCGCCCGAGACCGTCGAGGCCGACCTCGCGCAGGCGCGCGCCGGGCTGGCAGAGGCCGAGGCGACACTCGCGGATGCGCGGGCCAACGCCGCACGCGCAAAAGAGGTGGAGGCGAGCGGGGCGCTCAGCCAGCAGCAGGTCGCGCAACTCCTTACTGCTGCCAAGACCGCCGAGGCGAGGCTGCTATCGCTGCGTGCGCAGGTCACAGCGCAGGAATTGCGCCTGAAACACACGATGGTCCACGCGCCGGACGAGGGCAGCATTTCCGCGCGCACTGTGACGCTGGGCGCGGTGCTACCGCAGGGGCAGGAACTGTTCAGGCTGATCCGCGGGGACCGGCTGGAGTGGCGTGCGGAAGTGACTTCCTCTGAGGTGGCGCGCATTCGTCCCGGCCAGGCGGTTACGATCGTTTCGGCTACGGGCGCCACGGTCACGGGCCGCGTGCGGGTGATCGCGCCTACGGTGGACCCGCAGACGCGCAACGCGCTCGTGTACGTGGATGTTCCTGCGGCCGCCGTGCGTGGCGGAGGCTTTAAAGCCGGCATGTTCGCGCGCGGCGAGATTTCCATCGGCAGCGCCAGTGCCCTGACCCTGCCGCTGGCGGCCGTATCGCTGCGGGACGGCTTCTCCTATGTGTTCGTGCTGGGCGCGGGCGACCGCGTATCGCAGGTCAAGGTGCAGATCGGGCGGCGCTCGGGCGAGCGCGTCGAAGTGATCGGGACGCTGAAAGGGACCGAGCGCGTGGTGGCCACCGGCGCGGCCTTCCTCGCCGACGGCGACCTCGTGCGGGTGGTCGAGAAATGAACCTCTCCGCCTGGTCGATCCGCAACCCGGTCCCGGCGCTGATGGTGTTCGTGCTGCTGACCTTCGGCGGCATGCTGGCCTTCCATTCGATGAAGGTGCAGAACTTCCCCGACCTCGACCTGCCTACGATCACGGTGACGGCCTCGCTGCCCGGGGCCTCGCCTTCCCAACTTGAGACCGACGTCGCGAGGAAGGTCGAGAACTCGATCGCCACCCTGCAGGGCGTGAAGCACATCTACACCAAGGTGCAGGACGGCGGCGTGACGATCACGGCCGAGTTCCGGCTGGAAAAGCCGGTGCAGGAAGCGCTCGACGATGTGCGCTCGGCCGTCTCCCGCGTGCGCGCCGACCTGCCTGGCGACATGCGCGACCCGATCGTCACCAAGCTCGACCTCGCCGCCACTCCGGTGCTCGCGTACGCGATCGCGTCCGCGCGCATGGACGAGGAAGGCCTCTCCTGGTTCGTCGACAACACCATCACCCGAAAGCTTCTCACCGTGCGCGGCGTGGGGCAGGTGAGCCGCGTTGGCGGGGTTTCGCGCGAGATGAGCGTGGCCCTGGATCCGGCCAAGCTGCAGGCGCTGGGCGCCACCGCCGCCGACATTTCGCACCGCCTGCGCCTCGTGCAGCAGGAGAGTGCCGGCGGGCGCACGGATCTCTCCGGGGGGGAGCAGCCGGTGCGCACCATTGCGATGGTGAAGACCGCGCAAGACCTTGGTGCGATCGAACTGGCCCTGTCCGACGGGCGGCGCATCCGCCTCGACCAGGTCGCAAGCGTCACCGACACCATTGCGGAGCGGCGCTCGATTGCGCTGCTCGACGGCAAGCCCGTGGTCGGCTTCGAAGTGTCGAGGAGCCGTGGCGCGAGCGAGGTCGAGGTCGGGCGCGGCGTTCGCGAGACGCTTGCGGCGCTCAGGAAGGACCATCCCGACCTCGCCCTCACCGAAGCGTTCGACTTCGCCACGCCGGTGCAGGAGGAGTACGACGGCTCGATGCTGCTGCTCTACGAGGGCGCGTTGCTCGCAGTGCTGGTGGTGTGGCTGTTCCTGCGCGACTGGCGCGCGACCTTTGTTTCCGCGGTGGCGTTGCCGCTGTCGGTAATCCCCGCGTTCATCGGCATGGACGCCCTGGGCTTTTCGGTCAACGTTGTGACGCTGCTGGCGATGTCACTGGTGGTGGGCGTGCTGGTGGACGATGCCATCGTGGAGGTCGAAAACATCGTGCGGCACCTGCGCATGGGCAAGACGCCGTTTGAAGCGGCCATGGAGGCGGCCGACGAGATCGGCCTGGCGGTGATCGCAACCACCTTCACGTTGATCGCCGTGTTCCTGCCCACGGCCTTCATGAGCGGCGTGCCCGGCAAGTTCTTCAAGCAGTTCGGCTGGACTGCGGCGCTTGCCGTGTTTGCGTCGTTGTTGGTCGCGCGCATGCTCACGCCGATGATGGCGGCCTACATCCTCAAGCCCGCCGGCGAGGCGCCCGCGGACGGCTGGCTGATGCGCACCTACATGCACTTCGCGGCGTGGTGCCTCAAGCATCGCCTGGTCACGATGCTGGCCGCGGCCGCGTTCTTCATCGGATCGATCCTGCTGATCCCGCTGCTGCCCACCGGGTTCATCCCGCCGGACGATAACTCGCAGACCCAGGTCCATGTCGAGTTGCCGCCCGGTGCGACGCTTGCTCAGACGCGGGCGGCGGCCGAGCGGGCTCGTGAACTGGTGTCCAAGGTCACGCACGTGAAGGGCGTCTACACGACCATCGGAGGCGGTGCGGCCGGCGCCGACCCGTTCGCGCCACAGGGCGCGGCCGAGGTCCGGCAGGCTACGCTGACCATCCAGCTCACCGAGCGCCACAACCGCCCGGTTCGAAAACAGGTCGTGGAACAGCAGATGCGCGAGGCACTTACCGCACTGCCAGGCGCGCGCTTCAAGGTCGGCCTCGGCGGCTCGGGCGAGAAGTACGTGCTGGTGCTGTCGGGCGACGACCCGCACCAGTTGGCCGAGGTGGCGCGCGCGGTGGAGAAGGACCTGCGCACGATTCCGGGCATCGGCAGCATCGCTTCCTCAGCCGCGCTGGTGCGTCCCGAGCTCGCGGTGCGCCCGGATTTCGCCAGGGCCGCCGACCTCGGCGTGACCACGGCGTCGATTGGCGAGACGCTGCGCATCGCCACGGTGGGCGACTACGATGTGTCGCTGCCCAAGATCAACCTGGCCGAGCGCCAGGTGCCGGTGGTGGTGCGCCTCGCCGATGGTGCGCGACGCGACCTGCCCATGCTCGAGCGCCTTGCCGTGCCCAGTGCCCGCCCGGGCGCGCCCCCGGTCATGCTCGGGCAGGTGGCTACCCTGGAACTCTCCAGCGGGCCCGCGGTGATCGACCGTTACGACCGCTCGCGCAACGTGAATTTCGAGATCGAGCTGTCCGGCCAGCCGCTGGGCGACGTGACCGAGGCGGCGCAGAAGCTGCCGAGCCTCGTCAACCTGCCTGCGGGCGTGCGCCAGGCCGCGTTGGGCGATGCCGAGGTGATGGGCGAGTTGTTCGCAAGCTTCGGCCTCGCCATGCTTACCGGCGTGCTGTGCATTTACATCGTGCTGGTGCTGCTCTTCAAGGACGTGCTGCAGCCGGTCACCATCCTTGCGGCGCTGCCGCTGTCGCTCGGCGGCGCCTTCGTTGCGCTGCTCATCGCTGGCAAGAGTTTCTCGATGCCGTCCCTCATCGGCCTGATCATGCTGATGGGGATCGCCACGAAGAACTCGATCCTGCTGGTGGAGTACGCGGTGATGGCGAGGCGCGACCACGGGCTGACGAGGCTGGAGGCACTGCTCGACGCGTGCCACAAGCGCGCCCGGCCGATTGTCATGACGACCATCGCGATGGGTGCGGGCATGCTGCCCATCGCATTCGGCGCCGGGATCGCCGACCCGTCGTTCCGCAGCCCGATGGCGACCGCCGTGATCGGCGGGCTGATCACTTCGACGTTCCTGAGCCTCCTGGTGATCCCAGTGGTTTACAGCTACGTGGATGATTTTGAGCACGTTTTAAGCAGGGTCTGGGACTGGGGCCGGCGCATTGCGCTGAAAGGTTCCGGGCCCTCGCGCGACTAATTCCCTGAGGAATGATTTCTTCCGATGAGGTGTTAGCTTCGTATGTACAGGTCAAATATCGAGGACACGCTCAGGAAGTACCGAACGCACGCGCCCGGCTACGACGCGAGCGCGCAGCGCACCATGCCGCTGCGCCGCAGGGTGGTGGCGTTGCTCGGCCTTCGGCCGGGCGAGACGGTCCTGGACGTCGCATGCGGCACGGGACTTTCGCTATCTCTCCTAAGGGAGGCGGTAGGCCCGGCGGGCCGGGTGGTGGGGGTCGAGGTCAGCCCCGATATGATCCGATTTGCGCGTGACCGCGTTGCAGCAGAAGGCTGGGACAATGTGGATCTCGTTGAGGCCCCAATGGAGGAAGCCGACTTGCCGGCCCGGTTCGATGCCCTCCTGTTCAACTATACCCATGACGTGCTCCAGTCCGCTTGCGCGCTCGAGCGGATCTTCTCTTTCGCACGGCCGGGCGCGCGTATTGCGATCGCCGGAATCAAGCATCCGCCCGCGATGTTGTTCCCCCTTCGCATTTACCGCCTCATCAAGGCGCGGCCTTATGTCAGCACCCTGCGCGGCTTGGACCGGCCGTGGCGGTTGCTTTCCGGCTATGTCACGGATCTTCGCGTGGAGCAGGTGATGCTCGGGACAAATTACCTCGCGTACGGGACTGCGCGGAAGTGAGCCAGCCGAGGCGCAAGCGGATCCTCGTCATTTTCCCGAAGGAATGGGATCGAGACGAGCTTGAACGCGGTGACTATTCCGACTTCGAGTTCGTCTATGAAGGGTTCGACCTGTTCCGGTTTCCGTCGAACGCACGGCTGCTGACATTCGACGTCCGCGGGTTCATTGAGACGCTGGTGCGGCGCTGGCGCGGGCGCATCGACGGGGTTCTCAGCAACAACGAGTACTTCGGCGCCCTGATCGCCGCGATCGTCGCCGAAAGGCTCGGCCTTCCGGGCACGCCGCCTGCCGTGGTGGTTACCGCGCACCACAAGTACTACGCCCGGTTGGAGCAGCGCCGCATCGCGCCCGAGGCAGTGCCGGAGTTTTCGGTGTTTCCATTCGACATCAGTGATCCGGCGGACGTAGGCCTGCCGTTTCCGCTTTACGTAAAACCGGTGCGCGCCACCTTCTCCGTGCTGGTTCGCAGGGTCGAGAACTTCGCCCAATTGCGGCGCCACCTTACTTTTTCGTGGATGGAGGAACTTATCATCCGCAGGCTCGTGAGGCCGTTCAATGATCTCATGCCGCTCTACACGGACTACACGATCGACGCCCATCACCTGGTTGCGGAGCGGCCCGTCACGGGGCTTGAGGTGAACGTGGACGGTTACGTTCGCGGTGGCGAAGTGACCTTCATCGGGTTGAGCGACGCGGTCATGTTTCCCGGCACCGACCAGTTCGAGCGTTTCGTCTACCCTTCGCGCGTCCCGCCTGCAGTTCAGGACAGGATGCGCGCGCTGGCGGCACGATTGCTGACCGGCATGGGGTACCGGCACGGATTTTTCAATATTGAGATGTTCTGGGACCCGGGAACAGGCCGGCTCACCCTCATAGAGATCAACCCGCGCCTTGCCTCGCAGCTGGCCGGGCTCTATCGCCGCGTGGATGGCATCAACCCCCACCGCATGCTGCTGGACTTGTGCCTCGGCGGCATCCCCCAGGCCTTGCCGTCGCGAACCGGGTGTGGCGTTGCCGCGAGCCTGGTATCACGCCGGTTTGATGGCCGGCCTTTGGCGCGCGAGCCTCTCCCGGGCGAACTCGCGGATGTGCGCCGGCGGTTCCCTGACGCCGCGATCATGCTGTACCTGAAGCGAGGGCAGTCCCTTGCGCGCGAAATGAAGTGGCTGGGCAGCTACCGCTATGCGGTGGTCAATCTCGGTGGCGTCGACGAAGAGGCGCTCAACCGGCGTTATGCCGAGATCCGGCAATTGCTGCACATCTGAAAGGAGTTCACCCATGAAAGTCCTGGCCTTGCTGCTCTTCGCAGCCCTCCTGCAGGGGTGCGGAACCATACACAACACGATGAAGGACGACACGGACGATCGCGTGATGTTGCGGGGCAACGATCCGGTCTCGTACTTTGCCGGGGGCGCGCCGCAGCGGGGCAGCCCGGCCATCCGTTCGGTGTTCGACGGGGACCTGTATCGCTTTGCCAGCGAAGCGAGCAAACGCCTGTTTGACGCAAACCCGAAAGCCTACGCGCCAGCGTGGGCAGGGTTCTGCGCAAGCGGAGTGCACTACGCGCTGAAGGCGGCGATCGGCGCCGACGTCTACCTCGTCTACAAAGGTCGCCTGTTGATGTTCGGAAGCGAGCGCAGCAAGGCGAACTGGATGCTGGACGCCGATGAGAACATTCGCCTTGCGGACCAGTACTGGGAAGCCGAATCGAAGGACGTGCCCTACCGGCTGCAGAACGCGAAGCGCCTGGTCTTCAAGGTGGCGCACTACAAAACGGACCGGGAGCTGGATGCCGAGCATCTTCGGAGGTATGGAAAATTGCCTCCCGGCGCGCCTGAGCCGCGCTGAATCAGTGCGGCACGGCGGTCAGTTCGCGCATCGCGGCGAATACTTCCGCGCCGGCCCGGCGCAGGACACCGCTGTGGGTGGCGCCCTCGACCATCACCAGTCGCTTCGGGCCGCGCGCCGCCGCGAAAAGGCGTCGTGCCATCTCGGGTGGCACGACCGTGTCGTTTGAGCCGTGAACCACCAGCACCGGCAGGTCCAGACGCTCGAGCTTGGCGACCAGGTCCATTCGGAGTGTAAGCAGGGGACCCAGCGCCGTCACCTCCGGCAGCGATGTGAAGGAAGACTCGAGGACCAGGGCGGCCGCGCCTGCGGCGCGCAAGGCGACTTCCGCCGCAATCGGACCCCCGAGGGAGTGGCCGTAGAGGATGCGGCGCCCGCGATCCGGTACCCGTGCGTCCAGCCAGACCCACGCCGCCTCGGCGTCCTCGTAGACCGAGGCCTCGGAAGGCAGCCGTGCAGTGCTCCTGCCGAAGCCGCGATAGTCGACGGCAAGCACATTGAAACCCGCGTCGCGAAAACCGCGCAGCCGATAGATGCTGCCGGTGAGATTCACCCGGGCGCCGTGGAAATACACCAGCGTGTACTTTGCGCCCGGCGAGGCCAGCCACCAGCCGTTCAGCCGGTCGGTGGCGGTGCCGACGGGGATCCAGACCTCCTCGGCGTCGAGGATTCCGGGCGAGTAGCCAGCCCAGTCGGCGGTGATCGGGCGGAACACGAGTTCGCGTTCCAGCGCGTCGAGCGTCGCGCAGGACGAACAAGCGGCCAATAGCGCCAGGGCGGCGAGCCTGCCTATAATCTTCGCACCCATGTCAGTGAACCGACTAGCCCTTGCCACCACGATCCTTGCGGGTGCGTTCGCCGCAGTATGCGCGTGCGCGCAGAACCTTTCGGATACTGGGCGCGAAAAGCGCTGGGCGGAGGAGGTCGTGCCCGGCCTCGTGGTCGGCGATGCCGTGCAGTTGCAGACGGGTGACGCCATCCGGTTTCTCGCCCTGCATGTGCCGGTCGAACGCCCGAAGGCGGCCGTGCTGCTGACCCACGGCCCGGGCCTGCATCCCGATCACGGCCTCACCGGCGAACTTCGGGTGTCGCTGGCAGACCGGGGGTATGAAACGCTGTCGTTGCAGATGCCGGTGCTGGCCGCCGGAGTCGAGGACGGGTCGGCGTATCTCGCGCTGTACCCGGAGGCGTCGCGCCGTATCGCGGCAGGCGTGCAATTTCTGATGGACAAGGGCGCGATCCGCATTGCTTTAGTATCGCACGCCATGGGCGCGGGCATGGCTCACCATTACCTTCGCACGACCCCGGGCGCGCCGGTCTTCGCATGGGCCGCACTGTCCTACTATGGTGTGTTCGAAGCGTCCGGGGACGCGGCTTTCCCGATCCTCGACCTGTATGGCGTGGCAGACTACCGCGGGATACGGGGGCCGGCCGCGGAGCGTGCCCGGCTGTTGGGTGCGCGTCCGGAGTCGCGGCAACTGGCGGTGCCTGAAGGCGGGCGCTTCCTCGCGGGCGGCGAGAAAATCGTCCTGCGCGAAGTCGCGGCCTTCCTCGACGCGGCCGCGCGTTAGCCGCCGGCACGCCTCCTGAATTCGATGTCGCCGAAGTAGGCTTCGGTGCTGTCGCCTGTATTGTCCGTGTCCGCCGACAGGATCAGGCTGGTGACCTGCGGCGCCGGGAGGCCGAACGCCTGCCGGAAGTCGGCCGCAACGTCGCGTTCATGTTCGACCCAGCGTCCCAGCGCAGCGGTCCCGCTGTCGGCGACCACCATGCGCACGCGGTCGGTATACGCGTTAGG
>Ga0214919_10005094_pt1 | contig 18855 bp, 16 predicted proteins | sample LL1503_MetaG_FD_177994 | JGI IMG/M metagenome (GOLD analysis project Ga0214919, IMG submission 177994) | Freshwater microbial communities from Lake Lanier, Atlanta, Georgia, United States - LL-1503 | ecosystem: Environmental > Aquatic > Freshwater > Lake | place: USA: Georgia | collected...
GGCAACTACACCAGCGCCTGCCTGCACATATGCCGTTCCTTTATGAATAAGTGCGGTGCGAATTGCAATACAGGTATCGATGTTGCCGGTGAAATCCAAGTAACCGATCGCACCTCCATATAGCCCGCGGCGAGTGGGCTCTAACTCCTCAATAATCTCCATCGCTCTTGGCTTTGGCGCTCCCGATAAGGTGCCCGCTGGAAAGACCGCGAAGAGCGCATCAACGGGTGATGAATTTTCAGCGAGTTCTCCAATTACAGTCGAGACGATATGCATCACGTGTGAATAGCGTTCGATATGCATGAAAACAATTACTTCAACTGTGCCTGGAGCGCAGATACGTCCCAGATCATTTCGACCGAGATCTACCAGCATCAAATGCTCAGCACGTTCTTTTGGATCAGCTAAAAGCTCTTCACCTAAGCGATGATCTTCTTCTGCAGAACTAGAACGTTTACGTGTGCCAGCGATGGGATGGACCATAACTTCTTTACCGGTTACTTTTACCAAAGCTTCTGGACTGGAACCGACAACTTCTACTCCATCGGTAAAGCGGAATAAATACATATACGGACTTGGATTATGCAGACGTAGCATGCGATATACATCTAGTGCATCAGCCTGGCATTCCATTGCAAATCTTTGCGAGAGAACGATCTGAAAGGCTTCACCTGCCACAATCTCATCTTTGGCCTTAAGTATCTTCGCTTTGTAGTCATCGCCTGAGATATTCCGTGAAAAGTCAGGTGAATCCTTATCAGCTAGTTCTGCAACAAATCCTGGAAGAGAACCTTGTAAATCATTCTGCATGCGATCTAAGCGAACTTGCGCATCATCAAAGGCTTGATCGACGCGATCACCAGTGCCATCCCAGTTAATTGCATTTGCAATCAAGGTAATAGTGCCTTCAGCGTGATCCATAACTGCCAGATCACTGGTTAACATAAACGCTAATTCAGGTAGATCGATATCTTTCTTACTTAAAGTTGGTAGCTTTTCTAAGCGACGAACACTGTCATAACCCATATATCCAACTAGGCCGCCGGTAAGTGGTGGAAGTCCGGCGATCTTTGGTGAACACAAGTGCGCAGCTGAAAGTCGCAGCGCTGCAAGTGGATCGATTCCGACTGGCGCACCAGCTGGAGTTGTTCCAACCCAGATTGCTTTGCCATCTTTTTCACTTAAAGTTGCCTGACTATTGGCTCCGATAAATGAGTAACGCGACCAGACTCCCCCATGTTCGGCAGATTCCAGTAAGAATGTAGAGGGAGCGTTCTTGGCTAACTTTCGATATATACCAATTGGAGTTTCTCCATCGGCGAGAAGTTTGCGATAGACCGGGATGACATTAAAGCTCTTGGCATACTCCTGAAATTCAGAGCGCTGCATTAGCGCTCACCAATAGTCAGATTGAGCGGAAACGGGTTATGGAAGCAACTCTTATCCCCGGTATGACAAGCAGCACCGGTTTGTTCAACTTTGAGTAAAAGTGCATCGCCATCGCAATCTAATGAGATCGCTAGAACTTTCTGGGTATGGCCAGATGTCGCACCCTTCTCCCAAAGTTCGTTACGGCTGCGGCTCCAGTAAGTTGCTTTACCGGTCTTTAAAGTTATGGCTAGTGATTGACGGCTCATGTATGCGAGCATCAAAACTTCGCCCGTGTTTACATCTTGGGCTATGGCTGGAATTAGATCTAAATCTGATTTTAAGCGCCCTGCAATATCCTCAGGAAGTTGCGGAGGTAATTGCGAATTCATGGCCTCATTCTGCCTTAGGCGATGCGGTTGTTGCGAATGGAATAACCTTGAGCGCTTAAGTACTTCTTAACATCGCTAATTCGATGTATTCCGAAGTGAAATACGCTCGCCGCCAGTAGCGCATCCGCGCCAGCATCTAGGGCGCTAGCGAAATCTTCCAAGGTCCCGGCACCACCGCTGGCAATTAACGGTACCTTTGAAATGGCACGCACTGCGGTAATCATTCCAATGTCATAACCAGCCCTTGTGCCATCGGCATCCATCGAATTTAAAAGAATTTCTCCTGCACCAAGTGCACATGCTTTCTCTACCCAGGCAAGTGCATCAAGTCCTGCGCTCTGGCGACCACCATGGGTGGTTACTTCGAATCCAGATTCGGTACGTGCGCGCCGTGCATCAACTGAGATAACTAATACTTGTGAACCAAAACGATCAGCGATTTCGGCGATTAATTCAGGGCGTGCGATAGCTGATGTATTTATCGAAACTTTATCTGCTCCTGCTCGCAGCAAGCGATCAACGTCTTCCACACTTCGTATTCCACCGCCAACCGTTAGTGGAATAAATACTTGTTCAGCAGTTTTACGTACAACATCTAGCGTTGTCTGGCGATCAGAACTACTTGCAGAGATATCTAGAAAAGTTAACTCATCGGCACCTTCTAGGTTATAAAGATTTGCCATTTCAACTGGATCACCGGCATCTACGAGATCGGTGAAGTTGACGCCTTTGACAACTCTTCCATCAGTGACATCTAGGCAAGGAATTATGCGAACCGATAGCGCCATTTATTTTGCGCCCTTGGTAATAGTTAGAGCCTCTTGCAAGGTGAAGGCTCCGGCGTATAGCGCTTTACCAACGATCGCACCTTCCACGCCAATCTCATGCAGCGCCGAGAGCGCTGCTATATCGGCCAGCGAAGAAATGCCACCACTTGCAACCACTGGTTTCTTTGTCGCGTTGCAGACTTCGCGCAAGAGTTCCAAGTTAGGTCCCTGCAACGTTCCATCTTTAGTCACATCTGTTATTACATACCGTGCGCATCCATCACTTTCTAAACGCGCCATAGTTTCAAATAAATCTCCGCCTTCTTTGGTCCAGCCGCGCGCGGCAAGTACATGTCCACGTACATCTAAGCCAACGGCAATTCGATCACCGTGTTCGGCAATTATTCGCGCAGTCCATTCCGGATTCTCCAAAGCTGCAGTGCCAAGATTGATTCGACGACATCCTGTGGCAAGGGCGCGCTTTAAAGATTCGTCATCGCGGATTCCACCGGATAGCTCAACTTTTATATCCAAGCGACCAACTACCTCAGCGAGAATTTCGCTGTTATCGCCTCGCCCAAAGGCAGCATCTAAATCAACTAAGTGGAGCCATTCCGCACCTGCTGCTTGAAATTCCAGCGCTACTTCAAGCGGCTGGCCATAGATGCTCTCTTGTGAAAGTTCACCTTGCACAAGTCTCACGGCACGGCCATCTTTAACATCTACTGCAGGCAGCAGCTCTAGATAATTTACTTGGCTCATAGCATCCCCACCCAATTCTTAATTAGCGCAAGGCCAGCATCACCAGATTTTTCTGGGTGAAATTGCGTGGCACAGATCGCACCATCTTCAACAGCGCTCAAAAATTTCTCACCGTGAGTGGTCCAGGCTTGCGCAGTACCAACTTTGGATTTGGCCGCGAATGAGTGAACGAAGTAGAAAGCTTGATCCTCTATCCCTTTCAATAGAAGTGTTCCTCCAGTTACTTCAACGGTATTCCATCCCATATGCGGCAAAATCGGAGCTTCTAGTTTAGAAATACTCTCTTGCCAGATTCCAACACCTTTATGTAGTTCGTTGGTTGCGTACTCATCACCATCGCGAAAAAGTATCTGCATACCAACGCATATCCCAATAGTTGGACGTTTTGCCGCAACGCGCGCGCGCACGATCTCATCTCCCCCGATGGCAACTAATCCACGCATACATGCGGCGAAGGCGCCAACACCTGGAACAACAAGTCCTGATGCATTTAGGGCAACGTCGCGATCAGAGGTAACTACAACTTCGGAACCACTGCGTTCAAAGGCGCGTTGTGCCGAACGTAAATTACCTGACCCGTAGTCAAGAATTGCGATCACTATTAGAGCGAACCTTTTGTGGAAGGAACTCCTGCGATTCCGCCATCGAGTGAGACCGCATCACGAAGTGCGCGAGCTACCGCTTTAAATTGCGCTTCAAATACGTGGTGGGCATTTCGTCCTTCTAGCACGCGTACATGCAGCGCGATACGAGCTTCCGCAACGATTGATTCCCAGATATGTTTTCCAAGAGTTGTATCAAATGTGCCGATTAACTCAACGATTTCTGGTTGGCGGTGCACCAGATAAGGACGGCCCGATAGATCAACGGCTGCCTGAACTAAAACTTCATCAAGTGGGACCATCGCATCACCAAAGCGGCGAATTCCAACTTTGTCACCAAGTGCTTCGCGTAAGGCTTGGCCAAAGGCTAAGGAAGTGTCTTCAACTGTGTGGTGAGAATCAACATCAACATCGCCAGTTGTCTTAACCGTTAAATTAAAACCGGAGTGCTTGCCAAGTTGCGAGAGCATGTGATCGAAGAATGGAACGCCAGTATCGACTGAGATCGCACCTTCACCGTCTAGATTTAATTCGACGATTACATGTGACTCTTTAGTCTTGCGTTCTACGCGAGCTGTTCTCATTGGCTTTCTCCATTCAAGATCTCTTGCAGGGCATCGATAAATTTCTGGTTCTCGGCCTCATTGCCAATGGTCATACGTAAGTGGGCTAATAATCCCACATCTCTAATGAGAACTCCGCGATCTAGAAGTTGGCGCCAGAGTTGGGCTGGATCTTGGCTAAACCCAGTAAATAAGATGAAGTTGGCTTGGCTGGGTACTACTTGCAACCCCATCTTCTCCAATTCTGAAATAACTGATTTACGAGAGTTGATAAGAGTTGAGACATTGCCCAAGAGCTCACCTTGAAATTCCAGCGCGACTTCAGCAGCAGCCTGGGTTAGCGAACTCAAGTGATATGGCAGGCGAACTAAAAACATGGCGCTAACCAAATCTTGATTTGCAACGAGATAACCTAAACGTGCGCCCGCAAAGGCGAAGGCCTTACTCATGGTGCGAATCACAACCAAGTTTGGATATTCGTCAATTAGCGTCACTGCAGATTGTAGTTCTGAGAATTCTGCGTAAGCCTCATCGACAATTAAGAGACCACTTACATTTGCTGCCGCCTGGGCTAATTGAGCTATTTCATCCAGGGTGACTGTTGTGCCAGTTGGATTATTTGGAGTAGTAATAAAAGTTAACGCTGGCTTTACCTCAAGGATTTCGCGTTTAGCCTTATCTACGTCTAATGAGAAATCGCTACGACGTCCACCATCGCGCCAGGTGACTCCAATGACTTTGGCGATTAGTGGGTGCATCGAATAAGAAGGTGTAAATCCCAGGGCAGGTCGATCGCCAAATGCCATAAAGAGTGACTGAATAATCTCGTTACTACCATTGGCTGCCCATATGTGATCTGCGGTAAATGAAGTATTAGATAAACCGTTTATAAAGTTTGCCAATCCTTTGCGCAGCTTAAGTGCATCGCGATCTGGATAGCGATTTAAATTAAGGGCAACTTGATAGGTGCGATCTGCAATCGCCTTAGCCAGTGCAGCAGATGGCGCATAAGGATTTTCATTGGTATTTAAAGTTGCCGCAGCCGGAACTTGCGGCGCGCCATATGGTGAGAGCTCTTGCAACTCTCTGCGCAAAGGCATCCAGGTTGGCCAATCTTTGGCGCTCATAAATTCTCCAGACGTGCCGACATCGCTTCGCCGTGCGCTGGTAAATCCTCAGAATTTGCCAGAGTAATAACAGTTGGTGCGATATCAACAAATGCATCTTTCGAATATTCAATATAGTGAAGTCCACGTAGAAATGTCTGAACAGAAAGTCCGCTGCTGTGGCAAGCGCATCCCCCGGTTGGTAATACGTGATTTGAACCGGCCGAATAGTCACCTAATGAAACAGGTGAGAAGCGCCCGATAAATACTGCGCCGGCGTTACGAATTTTGAGCGCATCAGATGCTGCGTTAACGGTTTGGATTTCTAAATGTTCTGCCGCATAGGCATTTACAACATCTAAACCTTGTGCAATCGAATCTACTAAGACGATCGCCGATTGAATGCCAGATAAAGCCTCTTTAATTCTCGCGCTGTGCTTAGTTGCCCCAACGCGAACTTCTAACTCTTTTTCAACTGCCTTGGCAAGTTCTGCCGAGGTTGTCACTAATACGGCCGCAGCAATTACATCGTGTTCTGCTTGGCTAATTAAATCTGCCGCAACATCTGCTGCTATGGCGCTGTCATCTGCCAAGATCGCAATCTCGGTAGGACCCGCTTCTGAGTCAATTCCGATGACACCACGTAGCGCACGTTTAGCCGCGGCAACATAGATATTTCCTGGTCCAGTAACCAGATCACATTTCTCAGAGAGGCCATCCATGCCATATGCAAAGAGAGCAATTGCTTGAGCTCCACCAATGGCATATACCTCGGTAATTCCAAGGAGCGCACACGCCGCCAAGATCGTCGGGTGCGGTAGCCCGCCAAACTCTTTCTGCGGCGGTGAAGCAACTGCAATGCTGGCAACTTGGGCAATCTGCGCTGGAATCACATTCATTAAAACGCTACTTGGATAAACAGCGCGTCCACCAGGAACATATAGACCAACACGATCAACCGGAATCCATCTCTCGGTAACGATCCCGCCATCTACAACTTTGGTGGTCTTATCTGTTCTTTTTTGATCCTCATGAACTTTGCGGATACGTTGAATTGATAATTCAAGCGCAGTACGAACTGCCGGATCAAGGGCAGCGAGTGCGCTATCCAAATCGCTTTGTGAAACGCGAATTGATTTTGGCGAAATACCATCGAACTCTTGTGCAAGTTTTATGAGTTCTGCTTCATCGCCGTTCTTTACTCGCTCTAAAATTGGTTCAATCGTGCGCATAGCGGTTGCAATATCCAGGATCGCTCGCGGAATTGCACGCTGATAGCCAGCCTTACTTAAGGCTTGGCCACGAAGATCGAGCGTGCGAATCATGGCTTAAGTCTAATGGCTTGCTCGTTGTGGCCGCCCTGTAATTTGTAGCGCCTTACCTAAATGCGAACCAAGCAATCTGGGCCGAGAATTGATTTCAAATCAGCGCTCAAACTTGGCGATGCTGTGACCAAGGCATCAATTTTCATAGTTGTTAAGACGCCTTGATCATCGATCTGCATATGTACTTCGCGCTTTCCAGGATGTGAGCGAAGAATCTCTTTCATGCGATCGACGATTGGCGGTGTGCATTGTGCAATTGGAAGTGAGATCAGAAGAGGACCAACGGGTCCAGTAGAGATATCTAAAGATTTCATCTCCATTGCGGTAAAGCGTGCAACATCATCGCGTCGCTCGAAACGGCCACGCACAGTCACAACGCGATCCTCGATAAGGGTTAAGGCGTATTGATTGTAAGTATTGGCAAAGAATAGGACTTCAACTGCACCTTCTAGATCTTCCAAGGTGACTATCGCCCAGGATGAACCTTGGCGCGAAACTTTTCGCTGAACGCCAGTTATCAACCCACCCAAAGTAACCATGCCATCCGGTGCGCTCTCATCCGCTAACAAGGCGCTAATGGACATATCGGTATTGGAACGCAAGATATGTTCAACTCCCAAAAGCGGGTGGTCAGATACATAGAGCCCAAGCATTTCGCGTTCAAAAGTCAGTAGCGTTGATTTATCCCATTCAAAGTTAGGAATTTCAATATCTAAACCAGCAACTTGGGTCATTGATTCGCCACCAAATAGATCAAATTGGCCAATTGCCTCAGCTCGTTTGGTTTCAATAACCGAATCGATCGCTTCGAGGTGAATGGTCATTAGCCCCTTTCGCGGATGTTCTAGCGAATCAAATGCGCCGCCTTTGATTAACGATTCGATGGTCTTCTTATTGCAAACCTGCACATCAACCTTGGCCAGAAAATCACCGAATGATGTGAAGTCACCCTTAGCGGTGCGCGCAGCCTTGATTGATGCCACTACACCTTCACCGACATTTCTAATTGCGGCCAGCCCAAAGCGAATATCTTTTCCGCGCGGTGTGTATTCCGCATTTGATTCATTTACATCAGGTGGCAGAACTTTAATTCCCATGCGGCGGCACTCTGAAAGATATAGAGCAGATTTATCTTTATCGTCTCGTACGCTAGTTAAGAGCGCGGCCATATATTCAGTTGGGTAGTTAGCTTTAAGGTAGGCGGTCCAAAAAGAGACGACGCCATACCCGGCGCTGTGTGCGCGGTTAAATGCGTAATCCGAGAATGGAATCAGAACATCCCAGAGACGCTTAATTGCAGATGTTGAGAAACCATTTTCTTTCATGCCTGCTTCAAAGGGCACAAACTCTTTATCAAGGATCTCTTTATTCTTCTTACCCATCGCCTTACGCAATAAATCTGCGCGACCTAATGAGAAACCCGCCACCTTCTGCGCAATCGCCATTACCTGTTCTTGATAAACGATTAGTCCGTACGTGTCTCCCAGAATTTCCTGCAAGACATCGGAAAGTTCGGCGTGGATGGGTTCAACTGGCTTGCGACCATTTTTACGATCGGCATAGTTATTGTGTGCGTTCTCACCCATTGGTCCTGGTCGATAGAGCGCGATAACTGCGGAAATATCAGCAAATGAATCAGGAGCCATACTGCGCAAGAGTGCGCGCATTGGTCCACCATCGAGTTGGAATACGCCCAAGGTATCGCCTCGGGAAAGTAGTTCGAAAGTTTTCTGATCATGGAGCGGTAGATCTTCAAGAACAATATCAACGCCTTGATTCTCTTTGATATTTAAAAGTGCGTCATCTAATACTGAAAGGTTACGTAGCCCTAAGAAATCCATTTTAAGTAGACCAGTAGATTCGCAAGCGCCCATATCAAATTGAGTGATGATGGCGCCATCTGCTTCGCGACGATGGATAGGAATTACATCTAACAAAGGCTCACGCGAAAGAATTACACCGGCTGCGTGAACTCCCCATTGGCGCTTTAAGCCTTCTAGGCCTTTAGCTAAGTCCACAACTTTCATTGAATCAGGATCGGTGTTGTAGAGCTCGCGAAATTCTCCGGCCTCGCCATAGCGTGGATCCTTCGCATCAAAGACGCCAGATAAAGAAATATCTTTACCCATCACCGATGGTGGCAGCGCCTTAGTTAACTTCTCACCGATTACATATGGATAGCCAAGCACACGAGTTGCATCCTTAATGGATTGCTTAGATTTGATTGTTCCGTAGGTGATGATCTGCGCCACGCGGTCTTCACCATACTTTTCAGTTGCGTACTTGATCATTTCGCTGCGGCGGCGTTCATCAAAGTCCAGATCGATATCAGGCATAGAAATACGTTCTGGGTTTAGGAAGCGTTCAAATAAAAGGCCATGTTCTATTGGATCTAGTCCAGTAATTCCAAGTGAATAGGCAACGAGTGAACCAGCAGCTGAACCGCGACCTGGACCAACACGGATTCCAACTTTCTTAGCATGTGCAACTAGGTCTGCAACCACGAGGAAGTAACCAGGAAATCCCATCTTTAGCATTACACCTAGTTCGTAATCCAAACGCTCTTTATGTTCAGGCGTTACGCGATCTCCAAAGCGATTGGCTAAACCAATTTCCGCTTCTTTACGCAGCCAACTATCTTCGGTCTCGCCGGCAGGAACTGCGAATGCAGGCATCAAATTTTCACCTTCGCGCAACGTAACGTTGCAACGTTCGGCAATTAGCAACGTGTTATCGCAGGCTTCTGGGAGATCCTTAAAGAGCTCGCGCATTTGAGCCGGTGTCTTTAGATAGAACTCATCGTTATCGAATTTAAAACGCTTTGGATCGGCCAGAGTCGAACCAGATTGCACACATAACAGGGCAGCGTGGGCGGGTGCATCTTCGTAGCGCGTGTAGTGAAGATCATTTGTGGCAAGTAATGGCAGCTTGAGTTCGCGGCCTAATTTAAGAAGATCATCTTTAACCCGCGTTTCGACATCAATACCGTGATCCATTAACTCAAGGAAGAAGTTATGAGCACCGAAAATGTCACGATAATCGCTAGCTGCGCGCAACGCCTCTTTGTAATTTCCCATACGCAAGCGAGTTTGAATCTCACCTCCTGGGCATCCAGTTGTTGCGATTAAGCCATCTGCATATTGCGAAAGTAGTTCGCGATCCATGCGCGGCTTGTAGTAATAACCTTCCAAAGATGCCAGCGATGAAAGCCGGAAGAGATTCTTTAAACCATGGTTATTTTCAGCAAGTATGGTCATATGGGTATATGCGCCACCACCTGAAACATCATCATCGCCACCACTAGCCCATTGCACGCGCTTCTTATCGTGACGCGATTCCGGTGCAACATAGGCTTCGATTCCAATAATCGGTTTAACGCCAGCTTTAGTGGCTTGCTTATAAAAATCAAATGCGCCAAAGACATTTCCGTGATCGGTCATGGCAATCGCCGGCATTTCTTGACGAGCAACTTCTTCTACTAAATCACCCACGCGAGCTGCGCCATCGAGCATCGAATACTCGGTATGAACGTGCAGGTGGACGAAAGAGTCGCGCTTGCTCGCAGACGAATTTGGGTTATCGGTTGTCACAGTTGGGCAATATTAGTCGCTGGTTATCGATTAAGGCAGGACCGCATCGGAAAGCAACGCCAAGCAAGCCTGAAGGTCAGGTGCATAGGGAGCGTTAAAGGCCAAGGGTTGCTTAGTTACGGGATGGGCAAAACGAAGTTCTAGCGCGTGCAACCAAGGTCGTGACATCTTCAGCGATTTTCCAAGAACTGGATCTGCACCATAAGTTGTGTCGCCAACTAGTGGATGATTTAGCGCCGAGAAATGGACGCGGATCTGATGGGTGCGCCCAGTTTCTAGTTCGACTTTTACAAGAGATACAGATCTATAGAATTCAATGACTTCGTAATGAGTAATGCTCTCTTTACCTTCGGCGATAACGGCAAAGCGATGATCTTCTTTTGGATGGCGATCAATCGGCGCATCAATGGTTCCGCTAACCGGATCCATATGACCTTGGGCTAGCGCGTGATAAGTCTTTTCAACTTCATGGTTACGAAAGGCATCTTTTAAAACGGTATAGGCGCGATCTGTTTTGGCAACGATCATCAAACCACTTGTTCCAACATCCAGGCGATGCACGATGCCTGCGCGTTCGGCCGGACCGGAAGTTGAAATGGTGTAGCCCGCTGCAGTTAACGCACCGACAACAGTTGGGCCCATCCATCCAGGACTCGGATGAGCGGCACATCCAACTGGCTTATCAACTACGACAATATCTTCATCGTCATAGACAACGCGCAGACCATCTAGCGGGGTTAGCGGAATTGGATCTTGATTTAGCGGTTCCGGCATTAATACATCTATAACTTGGCCGTTAGTTACTCGCTCTGATTTAGCCATGGGGCGCCCACCTGTGCGGATATCGCCATCTTCAAGTAAGCGAACAATTGTGGTGCGCGATAGACCTAGAACGCGAGTGAGCGCGCTATCGATTCGTTCTCCGGCTACGCCTTCAGGAACACTCAATGTGCGCGCTTCGCGTGACATTTAAGCCTCCATTGGTGAGATATTACGAATCGACAGAATTACTGCAATTGCTGCTGCGACCACAATAGCGCTATCTGCCAAGTTAAATACCGGCCAATGTGGGAGTTGGATCCAATCGATTACATGTCCCGTAAAGAAGCCAGGGCTACGAAATATTCGGTCAGTCAAATTGCCGAGGATTCCACCTAAGGCAAGACCTAGGACAATTGACCATCCTTTAGAGGTAATTTTTGGAGCAAAGTAAGCGATCACAGCGATGACAACCACAGCAAAGATTGTAAATATCGCGGTTGCGCTTTGCGCAAAGCTAAAGGCAGCGCCCGAATTTCGAAGAAGTGTAAGTTGAAGAAAATTACCAATCAATTTAACGGGGTTACGCGGATCAAGCGCGCTCAGTGCCCAGATCTTGGTTGCTAAATCAATTAACCAGATCGCCCAAGCGATTGCATACAGTCTCTTCCAGTGAGTAGTAGGAAGGCGCACCTTAGCGCCGCTCTTCCTTCTGCTTACAGATCATGCAGAGAGTTGCCCGCGGGAACACTTGCAAACGCGCCTTACCGATTGCGTTACCGCATTCTTCACAATTGCCGTAGCTCTTACTATCGATACGATCTAAGGCGCGTTCAGTTTGTAAAACCATATCGCGTGCATTTATTACAAGTGACATTTCATGTTCGCGCTCAAAAGTCTTAGTACCTGAATCTGCTTGGTCATCGCCGGCGCCTTCACCAGATTCAGAAATTAACTCATCCATCTCGGCCTCAACCAAGGCAAGCTCTTGCTGGAGTCGTGCTAAATCTTTAGAAATTTCGGCACGGACAGCTTTTAATTCCGCAGCGGTCCAAGGGGCTTCAGAATCACTTGCAGTTACTGGAGTCGGTGCAGCTTTAATTGGCTTTAGGGGCGCAGCTTTCTTGCCGCTCTTAATTGGTCGCGCAGGTGGGGGCATTACTAGGCGACGTTCTTCAACTAGTGGCGTTGAAACTGGAGCCATTACCGTTGCAACAATAACTGTCTGAGATTTTTCATCGACTGTAAGAGTGGTCTTACCAACTTTTGAAGGAAATGGTCGCCCCGGTGCTTTCTTCGCGAGCGCCTTTTTAGCAGGCGCCTTCTTGGCAACTTTCTTGGCAGGGGCCTTCTTGGCAACCTTCTTAGCTGGAGCTTTCTTAGCAACTTTTTTGGCCGCTACCTTTTTTACGGGCGCTTTCTTGGCAACCTTTTTTGCAGGGCTCTTCTTGGCAACGGCTTTCTTTTTTGTTGGCACGCCGCGCACCCTATGCTCTTTTACCGCGTAGTCCAACTTTGCCACTCAACTCAAGTGCGAATTCTTAGATAACTTGCCTGCGCTATCGCCAAGACCTGCGGGCGTTAGACTCTCCCCCTTATGACAATCCGTCCAGTTCCAGCTCAGATCGACCTCCCTGCAATGGAGCGATCAATCATGGATTTCTGGCGCGAAAACTCAATCTTTGAAGCCAGCACCACGGCCCGCGAAAGTGGTCAGCCATGGACTTTCTATGAAGGCCCACCTACTGCAAATGGAATGCCCGGTACTCACCATATTGAAGCGCGCGTATTTAAGGATGTCTTTCCTCGCTATCAAACGATGAAGGGTAAGTATGTAACTCGTAAAGCTGGGTGGGATTGCCACGGCCTTCCAGTTGAGATCGCAGTTGAAAAAGAGTTAGGTTTTTCTGGCAAGGGCGATATTGAAAAATTTGGTATCGCCGCCTTCAACGATAAATGTCGCGATTCAGTAACGCGCCACGTGGATGCCTTTACAACTATGACCAATCGAATGGGATTTTGGGTTGATTTCGATCAGGCATATTGGACGATGGCGCCAGAATATGTAGAAAGCGTCTGGTGGAGTTTAAAAGAGATCTGGAAGAAAGGTCTCTTAGTTCAAGATCATCGCGTTGCTCCCTATTGTCCGCGGTGCGGCACGGGCTTGTCCGATCACGAACTGGCGCAAGGGTATGAGACGGTAACTGATCCATCTGTCTATGCACGTTTTCCAGTTACCTCTGGTGAGCTCGCAGACCTAGGTGCGGCTTTACTGGTTTGGACCACTACTCCTTGGACACTAGTTTCCAATACGGCAATTGCGGTAAATCCTGAGGTTGATTATGTGGTCGCCGAAGTTACCGTGGAAGATGTGCGCGAAGTATTAGTAGTTGCCGAGCCGCTAATTTCGGCTTTATCTGGCGAAGTTAAAATCTTGAAGGTCATGAGAGGTAAAGATCTCGAGCGCATCACTTATAAGCGCCCGCTTGATCTAATTGAAATACCAGATTCGCACTTTGTGGTTCTAGCAAGCTATGTGACAACTGAAGATGGCACCGGCTTAGTACATCAATCACCCGCTTTTGGCGCAGATGACTTAGCAGTTTGCCGTTCATACGGATTACCGGTTGTTAATCCCATCGCCCCAAATGGAACTTTCTTGAGTGATGTTCCACTAGTTGGAGGACTCTTCTTTAAAGATGCCGATAAAGTTTTGGTGAAAGAGCTCAAATCACGCGGTGTGCTCTACAAACACCAACCTTACGAACACCCATATCCGCATTGCTGGCGTTGCCACACTGCGCTTATTTATTACGCACAACCATCTTGGTATATCCGCACAACATCTATCAAAGACGCATTGATTCGTGAGAATAACCAGACCGATTGGCACCCAGAGACTATTAAGACAGGGCGGTATGGAGATTGGTTAAATAATAATATTGATTGGGCGCTATCTCGTAATCGTTACTGGGGAACTCCCCTGCCGATCTGGCGTTGTGAAGATAAGCATGAAGTCTGCGTTGATTCATTAGCTGAACTTGGTGCACTGGCCGGTCAAGAGTTATCGAACCTAGATCCGCATCGCCCGTTCGTCGATGACATCCATTTCCCATGCCCAACTTGTAGCAAAGAGATGGAACGCGTTCCAGAAGTTATCGATTGTTGGTATGACTCTGGTGCCATGCCATTTGCGCAGTGGGGCTACCCGCATAAGCCTGGCTCAGTTGAAAAGTTTAAAACCTCATATCCGGCTGACTTTATATGTGAAGCGATCGATCAAACCCGCGGTTGGTTCTACACCTTGATGACTATCGGCACTTTGGTCTTTGATAAATCGTCTTATAAGAGCGTGCTCTGCCTTGGACATATCTTGGATAAAGATGGGCGCAAGATGAGCAAGCATGTCGGAAATGTTCTAGAGCCAATTGCTCTAATGGATCAACATGGCGCAGATGCAGTGCGTTGGTACATGTTGGCTGCGGGATCGCCATGGTCGGCTCGTCGCGTTGGACACGATGCCATTAGCGATGTGGTGCGCAAGACGCTGCTTACCTACTGGAACACCATCTCTTTCCATACTTTGTATGCGCAATCTTCTAACTTTGATATCTCGCAAATACCTGCGGTAAAAGATCGCTCGATGATGGATCACTGGATCTTGAGTGAGTTAAATACTTTGATCGAAGAGGTAGATACCGCTTACGCTGATTTTGATTCGCAGGCCGCCGGCAAATCACTTGCCCGCTTTATCGATGATCTCTCAAATTGGTATGTGCGCAGATCCCGCCGCCGTTTCTGGGATGGCGATGTGGCAGCCCTTGGCACGCTGCATGAATGTTTAGCCACTCTTACTCAACTGCTTTCGCCGATGGTGCCATTTATTACCGAGCATGTTTGGCAAGAAGTTGTTCGGGTTGCAGATACATCTGCTGCACATTCAGTTCACCTGACAGACTTTCCGGTTGCAGATAAGACTCTGATCAACCTCGAGCTAAATACCCAAGTGGCGATGACGCGCCGCGTTGTCGAACTAGGTCGCGCCGCTCGGGCAGAATCAGCGATCAAGATCCGCCAACCATTACAGCGTGCTCTTATCTCCGCCACTGGCTGGGCAAAATTGCCAATAGATATGAAGGAGCAGATTGCCGACGAGTTAAATGTACTCGATCTTGCCGATATCGCAGATGCCGACGGTGATTTGGTAAACATTTCAGTTAAAGCAAATTTCAAATCACTCGGTGCCAAGTTTGGTAAAGAGGTGCAAGAGATTTCCAAGGCGATCGCTGCAACTGATGCCACAGCCCTGGTTAAAACGCTACGTACTTCTGGCAGCACAAAAGTTGCTAATTGGGAGATTGATCTAGATGACTTAGTTATCACTGAAGTACCGAAGAGCGGCTGGATGGTGGCTAGCCACGAAGGTGAATCAGTAGCGCTAGATCTTGCCCTTAGCCAGTCTCTAATTGATGCTGGAAATGTTCGCGAAGTAATTCGCTATATCCAAGAACGCCGTAAAGGAGATGGCTTCGATATCTCCGATCGCATCAAGGTGCGCTGGAGCGCAGATAGCGCAATCGTTGCAGCAATCACAGCTGCTGCATCTCACATTAGCGATGAAGTATTGGCTCTGGAATTTACTTTCGATGACAGCTTGCAAGCCGGTGATAACGAATTGCAGATTAACGCGGCGTTAGAGAAAGCTTAAAGCAGAACTACGACGATGCCTTTAGCTAGGCTGATCGCGATAAGCAATACGATAAAAGAGAGATCTAACGAGACTCCACCTAGTCGCAGCGGTGGAACAAATCTGCCAACGAATTTCATAGGTGGATCGGTGATTGAGTAAATCATCTCGAAGAAGGCGATCAAGAAAGAGTTAGGACGCCAGTTACGGGCAAAGATACGGACATAGTCAATAATCAAACGGATAAAGAGCGCATACTTGAAAAGATCAAGGATCGTAAGAAGTATGTTAGAGATCATCGCAAGCCATGTAACTTGTTAAGAGCTATGACTGGTTGAAGAAGCTAGCTTGCGCAGCCGCAGTTTTATCTTCGCTACTCACATTTACATTGGCTGGCGAGAGAAGAAATACCTTGTGGCTGACGCGTTCGATGCGACCGTGTAAACCAAATACCAAACCGCTGGCGAAGTCGACTAAGCGCTTACGCTCTGACTCTTCCATATCGTCGAGATTAATAATTACAGGATTTCCTTCGCGGTAATGCTCACCCATCTTGCGCGCTTCGCTATATGAACGTGGCTGCAATGTGATGATGTGGTAGTTAACATCTGGTTGAGTAGATGGTGCGACTGCAACAGTTGAACCAACAACGGTTACGCCGGCGCGATCGCGCACCGGACGTGATAGCTCACGTGCAGGGCGTTCGGTTGCGCGGACTGGAGTTGCTTCGCCTTGAGCTTCTTCATCGGTATCTACTAGCCCGAGATAGCCCATCATTTTATTAAGTGCTGACATAGGTAAATTTTAGGGGTGATACGGGCGCGAACCGAGGATTTGGCTACCTACCCGCAGATGTGTCGCGCCATGGGTTATCGCTACTTCGTAATCTGAACTCATTCCAGCAGATAGGAAAGTTGCCCTTGGAAAGTTAGCTAAAAAGCCTTGATGAATATCAGCAATCTCTGAGAATGCTCGCTCATGCTCTAATTCAACTGGTGGAACGCACATCAGTCCGACCAATTTTATCTGTGGCAAATTTGCTACCGAATCTGCCAAAGCCCTTATCTCTGAAGCGACTACTCCCCCACGGCCTGGGGCGCCATCTAGAGATAACTGCAGAAATATTGAGATCTCTTTACCTATTTCGGTTGCGATTCGGGAGAGTTTTTCAATGTGATCGGCAGAGTCCAGTGAGTGAATATAAGTTGCCCAACTGGCAATGTCGCGAAGCTTTCGGCTCTGAACTTGCCCCTGAAAGTGCCAAGTGCCAGAAACAAGCGCCGACTTTGCAACGCCCTCTTCATTCCGGTTTTCTCCAAAGTTTTGCACTCCAAGATTTCGCAAAATCTCAACATCACTTGCTGGATAAGTCTTAGTGACGGCGATCAATGTGATCTCGTTTCGGGCTCGCCCGGCCTTGGTCGCAGCTGCGGCAACACGGTCTTCCACACTTTTTAGCGCATGCGCAATCTCTATCTCACGCGAACTCATAAGCTAACCAACCCAACTTGTCGCCCAGTTACTCCATCGCGGCGGTATGAGAATAAATCTTTGTTTTCAACTGTGCAAATTTTTTGATCAATTACTGATTCAACGCCTGCGCTGATTAGCATCGCAGTAAGCGCCCGCGGAAGATCTAGCGCATAACTTCCTGAACTGGTCTTAGAAGATGCCAAGGGAAATTGTGCAACTACCTCATCGTGGATCTCACTAGATACTTCATAACAAGTTCCACAGATGGCAGGGCCGAGCGTTGCCGAAATATCTTCTGCTCCCATCTCGCGCATAAGCTCCAAAGTCTTTAAGGCTATTTCATTTTGTAATCCACGTCTGCCAACGTGCACCGCGGCGACAACTTGAGGCGAAGTCAAGAGAAGAGGGATGCAATCGGCGACCATGACCGCCAAGGTAACTCCTGGTATTCCGGTAACTAAAGCATCAGCGGTTGGTTGCTCATCAGTAACGCTCTCAATAATCACAATACGGCTGCCGTGTACCTGGTTCATAAATTGAACTGGACCATAAAGTTTTTCTAGCGCCTGGCGATTTGCGTGGACCGCATCAGGTTGATCGCCAACATGGTCACCGAGATTAAACGAGGAAAAGGGGCCAACGCTTACACCACTTGAACGATTTGTGAATATAGAAGTCATTGCTACTCACTCGCAAATGGAGTGGGCCTCTGCTATTTCATAAAATCAGGAACGTCGATCTCATCTTCTGCAATGAGCTCTTCGAAAGTTACCCGCTTGCGAGGAGCGGCGCCATCTAGATCTAGCGCAACCGAAATCGGATCATTCGATGGAATTGGATTTGCGATTCCTGTCAGCGTTGATTTATCGATTACCGGCATAGCAACCTTCTTAGGTTCTCCCCCATCAAAGCCTGCGGCAATTACCGTTACGCGAACTTCATCACCGAGAGCATCATCGATCGTTGTTCCGAAGATGATGCGGGCATCGGGATGCGCCGCTGACTGTACTAACTCGCAAGCCTCATTTATTTCAAAGAGACCAAGATCAGAGCCACCTGCGACTGATAGAAGAACTCCCATTGCACCATCTATTGATGCTTCAAGGAGCGGGCTCGAGATAGCTAATTCTGCTGCGCGAGTCGCACGGTTCTCACCACGAGCTGAACCAATTCCCATCAACGCTGAACCTGCATCAGTCATAACAGTCTTAACATCAGCAAAATCTAGATTGATTAGACCAGGCTGAGTAATTATTTCGGTTATACCTTGCACGCCAGATAGCAAAACTTGATCAGCGCTCTTAAATGCATCGACTGCAGTTATGTTGCGATCTGAGATTGCAAGTAGGCGATCATTTGGAATAACAATTAAGGTATCAACTTCAGCGCGCAGTAATTCAATTCCTTCATCTGCTTGTGCTGAGCGAATCTTTCCTTCAAATGAGAATGGACGTGTAACTA
>Ga0214919_10005095_pt1 | contig 18854 bp, 18 predicted proteins | sample LL1503_MetaG_FD_177994 | JGI IMG/M metagenome (GOLD analysis project Ga0214919, IMG submission 177994) | Freshwater microbial communities from Lake Lanier, Atlanta, Georgia, United States - LL-1503 | ecosystem: Environmental > Aquatic > Freshwater > Lake | place: USA: Georgia | collected...
ACAAATAATGAATGTTTATGTTGCTAAAATGAATGGATTAAGAAGATATAAAAAAAAAACAAATTCATAAATTTTTATAAAAGTTTATAAATAATTATAAACGTTTAATCTACTAGTAGATTCCCATCCTTGAAACATTATAAATAATATTTTGACCATATATTATATTATAATATATTATTTTATAAATAATATTAAATAATATATAATTATATGTCAATAACTAAACAAGCATCATCTGATCTAAAGATAAAAGCAATTAAATATTACTATAAAGTTAATAATTATTCATTGGTATGCAAAATTTTTGAATGTAGTGAAAAAAGTTTAAAAAGATGGATAAAAAGATATGAAAAAAATAAAAGTGTAGAAAGAAAATCTAGAAAATTAGGATCATATAAAATTAAAAAAGAACACATTAAATTTATAAAAGATACATTAAAAAATAATAATGATATTCATATTAAAGTTTTATACGAACTTTTTAAAAATAAATTTCCTGATTTAGATATATCAAGACAATATATTCATGATTTAATAAGAGATAATAATATAACAAGAAAAAGAGCAACATTTGAACATTTTCCAAAAACATATAGAGGAGAACCAAGAGATGAAAAAGCAGAATTAAAAGCATTTTTTAAAGAAATAAAAAAATTTAATTTAGATGATATAATTTCAATTGATGAAACATCAGTAAGTACATCTTTGGGTTTTAATTATTGTAGAGATGAATTAGGAAAAAGATGTATAATAAAAACAGATGATAATGCAGTATTTACAAAATATTCATTAGTAGTAGGAATAACAAATAAAAAATGTTTAGGTTATTCGCTATATCAAAAAGGTGCTGTTAATTCAGAAAGATTTGATGAATTTATTAAAGAAATTTGTAAAAATGTAAAAAATAAATTAATAATTTTAGATAATGGACAAATACATATAAAAGAATCAACACGAAAAATAATAAAAAATAGTGGAAATTTTTTATTATATACCTGTCCATATCATCCAAGACTTAATGCAATTGAACAATTTTTTAGTCAAATGAAACATTATCTAAAATTATATAAATCTAAAAATTTTGAAGAATTAAAATTAAATCTTAAAAATTCTATTAAAAATATAAAAAAAGAACATTATGAAAATTATTTTACTTATGCTTATAATAAAGATTCTTATAAAAGTAAGAAAAATAGTAAAAAATCAAGCAAACATAGAATATTAAAAATTTATAAAGATTAAAAACCGGCATTTAAAATACGCACCGCTCTAAATCTCTTAAATATCTTGCATTAATTTAGGATACATTTATTCTATATTTTCTAAATATTTTTAATTAATTAGTAATTAATCATATCTAAATAATTAATAGGGGATGTATTTTTATGTAAATTTCTAAAAAACTCCAATGTTTCTTTTAAAGATACTTCAGTTATATTAGTCAATATATTCTTCTTATTAAAAATATTATTTTTAATATTTTGTATTATATCTTCATAATCCTCATAATTATAAAATATAAATATATGTATTATATATAATATTTTTTGTTTATTTTCAATATAATTTAAAACTTCTAAAATATTATCTATTGAAAAATATTTATTTTGTATTAATATATTAAATATAATAATATCTAATTCATTATATATTGATAGATCATTATCTATAATAAGTTTAGCACCATTTTCTACCAATATTTTTATAATATTTACATTAATTTTTGATTTTTTACATGCAATATACAATGGAGTATGATTATATTTATTAGTTATATTTATATTTATATTAGAAGTATCTAAAAGTAAATGTATTATATCATTATAATACTTATCACCATTATCATAACTACATAGATGTATTAATGGAGTATCACCATTACTATCTTTTATATTTGGATTAAATCTATTGTCTAATAATAACTTTATTATATTAATATTAATAATATCATTATCTATAAATAATATAAAAAATAAACTTTTACCATTTAAAATAATATTTGGATCAGATCCATTATCTAATAATAATTTTATTATATTTATAATTTTCTTTTCACACATAATACTTAGAGGAGTTTGATTTTCATTATTTTGCATATTAATAATAGATATATCGGATGTTTTTAATAATAATTCAAAAATTTTAAAATTTTCTTCTTTATTACTATAATAATCAATTTCTTCACATATTCCATGTAAAATAGTATTTCCATCATAATTATTTATAATATTAATATCTGCTCCATTTTGTAATAATAATTTTATTATTTCTATATTTTTTCTAATACATGCATTATATAAAGGTGAATCACCATATTTATTTTGTATATTGATATCTGATTTATTGATTAATATTTCAACCATCTCTTTAGATATCATACAAGCCTCATGCAATGGAATATTACCACTATTATCTTTTATATTAATATTTATTATATCGATCTTTTGTCTTATTAAAAATTTGAGTACTAGTATATTATTACTTCTAATAATAAGAATAATAGGTGATATACCATTTTTATTTCTTTCATTAATTTTAGCACCAGCTTTTAATGCCATATATATTAATGGTAATAAGTTTATATCTTTTAATACACAAATATAATGTAATATAGTTTCATTATTTTTATCTTTTATATTAATATCAACTTTTTTAATTAATAATTCTATTATATTAATTGATTTATTCTTAATAGCAAAATATATAGGAGTTTTACCATCTTTATTTTGTGCATTAATTTTAGCACCTGTCATTAATAATTGATTAACAATATCTATATTATTTGTATAACATGCTTCATGTAAAGGAGAGTTTTTTTTTTTATTACATAAATTTACATTAGCATTTTTATTTATTAATAATATTATTATATCTAACTTTTTTTCATGAACAGCTTTAAATAATGGTGTACATCCATTAATATCTTGTGCATTAATATTAACATTTTTTTTTAATAAAATATTAATTATATTTATATTAGATATAGAACATGCTAAATGTAATGGAGTATTACCTTTAATATCTGCTATATTAATATCTGCATTATGATTTTTTATTAAACTATTTACTATATTATCTTTATTTTTTTTAATAGCAAACATTAATATAGTTAATTTATTATTATTTTGTGCATTTATATTTATATTTGGTTCATTTAATAATGTGCCAAATATAATATAATTATTATAATGTAAAGATATTTGTAATGGAGTGTTATTAAATTGATCACCAATATTTACATCTGCACCATTCGAAATTAATATTTTAACTTTATTAATATAATTTAATATTTTAAATTTATTAAATTTATTTAATTTACTAATTTTATTTAATTTACATGATAAGGTTAATGGTGTATGACCTATATAAGATAAGTTATCAGTAGTTTCATTAGTAAATCTATTATTAATAATTGGTATAAATTTTTTATTAAATATTTGTGTTTCATCTAAAATATAATCTAATAATTCTTTTTGTAAACCTTTTATATTATTTTTTATATTCATTATAGTATTACATTAACCTTATAAAAAAAATTAATTAAAAATAATATTTTTAATTAATTTTTTTATAAATTTAAATACAATTCTGTAAACTTAATATTTTTTTTATCAATAATATTGTTAATCTTTATAAAAAATTGGTAAAATTCTAAAAAATGATGAATATAGTTTAAATATTGTAAAAATAACTGTCTAAAAATCCTAGATTTTGGTGTATAAACATACATGGAAGATAATTAAAAAGTTTATTTAAATTCGTTTAAATTCAAATAAAAAAAATTTTCAACCAGGTTATACATTTTTTAGTATTTACGTTTATTTTATAAAAAAAATTATATTTTATACGAAGTTATAATATATTATTTATAAACCCAAAACTAGAATTTTTTAATAAACTCCTGATAATAACATGTCCTAGTAAAATATCTTATAAAAATCCAATATTTATTATATATTATAATATATAATATAACAATTATATAAAAAATTATTGATATAAGGGAGAATCACTTACTTTTATACCACAATATTCTTTTGGATTTTCACTATAATTTTCTTTTTGATATAATTTATTATCAACAGCTTCTTTTAATAATTTTGAAAAATTATTCCAAAATTCTTTTGTATGTCCAACTGATTTAGTCATTATATGTGCTAATTCATGAATAGCAACAAATGTAATAGTATTTTCATCTACAAATGATTCATCTTCATCTTTTTGTCTAATACAAAAAACTATTTTTTCTCCTTTATTTACAGAATATGAAGTATATTGATTATTTTTTCCAGATTCTGTTATATTATCAGAATTAAATTTTTCATTCATTCTTATAACACTTTTATCATTCGGATATTTTTGTTTCATTATTTCACATATTTTTTCAAGTTTATTTTTTAACATAGCAAGAATATTTGCAGCTTCATCTTTATCTTTTAAATTTCTAACTAAATATTCATTATTATCAATAGTTGATTTGACATATATAACTTCATTATTTAAATGTTCTAAATGTGTATAACCTAATAAACCAAATGCTACAATTATTAACATACCTATTAAATAATTAATATCCATACTATTATTTAATATTATAATTTTCTATTATTTTAATAAATTCATTTTTAATATATATTTTTTTTAGATCATTGTTAATATATTTATCAATAATTTTAAAAATTAATTCAATTGGATTAATATCTCTAAAATATTTTATTTTTTTTTTAAAAAAATCATTTAAATTATATTTGTCAATATATTTAGATAGTTTTTTATAAATTATTTTATAATTTTTAATAATTTTATTACCATAATTATTATAATATTTTTCAACTATTCCTAATTTTTTTAAAAATATATATAATTTATGATGATTTTCAAAACTTAATAAATTTTTATTATGTTTAAATAATATTTTTTTAATTTCATTTGATTTAATATAATGTTGATAAAAAATTATAGTTAATAGTTCTAAATCTGATGTTTTATTATATATTAATTTTAACATCATAAATTCAATTGTTAAATCTCTAATAATATCTCCTTCAAAAAAAAATTTATAAATTTTAGTATTAGGATTTTTATAAATAATATTTATACCTAATATTTTTATAACATTATCACACATTTTATCATTAAATATATGTATATATTTATTTATGATAATATAATTTAGGTCTACCTTAAATAAATTATAAAATATTAATAAATTATTAATAATAAATTTATCAACAATAATACTATCATGTTTCATATTAAAGATTATATTAAAATTTTCATAATAATATAAATACTTACTTTTAATTGCACATAAAAATCTCTTATATAACATTGGAAAAAATTTTATTTTACCAGTTTTTGTAACATAAAAATGACAATATTTATTATTAATTTTTTTTTTTAATATATTATTCATATAATAAATGTGAATATTATTATTTTATTTTATACATAATATTATTTTTAAATTTATAAATTATTACTTTATCTTTTTTTAAAACTGGATTTTTAAAAAAAAAAATTTTTCTTTCTATATTCATATAATATAATTATATATTTTTTAATTATTTTTAAAAATAATTAAATTTTTATTAAATATAAAAATTTTATAAATGAAATTAAAAATTATAATTAGAGTAACTTTTATTTAGACCTCTTTGTTCTCCTATATATTTTTTTTGGAAATCTGTTGTACATATACAACCTCTATCAGTAGAATATGTTGATGGGCAACAATCTGGAGATGCATATGAATTTGCAAAAATAAACATGCTATCTTTAGGAAGTTCTGAATATATCATTTCATTTTTTAATGGTAAAGGTGTTCCTTGTGGAACAAAAAATTTATTATTATTTATCATATTATAATTTAATATTTTTTTAGGATCTCTTTCAAATTTTATATTATCATATGATCCAATAATACCATTTCCTACATTAAAATCAATTGGTGCAGAATAATTTGATGTATTTTTATTAGTATAACCATTTATATTATTAATATTAGAATTCATTATATATTTATCATATAAAAAAAAATGAAAAATAATTTGACTAAAATATATTTTTTAATTTTTTTATATAAATAAAAAATATTTCTAATGGAGTCGTATATAATAAATAATATTCGTAATTTTAGGAGATTATCTAATGAAGATATTTTAATTATTAAATAAATTATCTAAAAGTAATTAATTCTATTTTTACTGAATGAACAATTATCATAAATTAATAATTCTTTAAAGATTTTTTTTAAATATAATTTCTTCCATTCTATCTGATATTATAAATTTTTCAATATTTTTATTATCAAATTCTATATAATGTTCTTTTAACTCCATATTTTCTTCATCTAAGTATAGATTTAAAAATTTTAAATAAAAACTATTAAATGTCTCAATATTAATATTATTTTCAGATAATAGCCAATTTAATTTAATAGGTATATTATACAAAATTCCAAAATCATTAAAAGGTGTTTTTATCATTTCAATATACTCAAATAATTGTTTATTCAATGTATTATTAATTTTAACCGTATAAATATTTTTACATTCCATACTAAACAATGGATATAAAATTTTTTTTTTATAATTTTGTATATATAAAGGAAAAATAATATCATTTCTATAATTTTCCATTATTTTATCTGAAAATAATGGAAGTTGTAAATAATATTTATCATCATTTATTATATTTGAATTTTTATATCTATTATAAGGAAAATATATAATATATTTTATATTTTTAAATCTAAAAAAAATCTTTATACGTATATTATCGTTTAATATAAAATCTAAATTATACATATTATATAGGTCAATAATTGTAGTTTTATTAATTAAAGTTATATTTTTAATTTTTTTTGTTATATCTATATTTGTTGATAGATCTGTATAAAGTAATACTTTATCTATAATAAAATTCTGATAATATAAATTATTAATAAATATTTTTATACAAATAAAAATATTTAAAAAATTGTCAAAAAATAAATATAATAAATTTTTTAAAAAATATATAAAATTTAATAAATATATATTAAATAATTGATTATTTATAAAACTTAATAAATTATTCTTAGACTTATCAACAAAATCTATAAAATTAATTCTAGTATAATCAATTGTTTCTATTAGATTTTGATAAATTACAAAATTTTGAAAAGTATTATTTAATATATATGTTATAATTATTAAATTATAGACTTGTGATATTATATAATAATGATTTTTTAAATAATTAATTGTTTCGTTAATTCTTTCAAAAATAAAATTTAAAAAAAACATCTTATATTAATATATAAATTAATATTTTAAATAAATTATTTTTATAATAATTTATAAAAAAAATGATTATATATTAACTTAAATATTTAAAATTATATTAATATAAAATTAATATGACATCTATTCCTACATTTCCTGAATTATTTATTAATAATAAAAAGATATATTCATGGCATATAGAAATTGTAAAAAATAATGATATTTACTCAATTATCACTAAACATGGTGATTTAAATGGTAAAAAAGTTTCACATTCGAAAGATATTACGGAAGGTAAAGCTAAAAGATCAATATTAGAACAAACTATACAAGAAGCAACTCGTAAATGGATTAATAAAAAAGAAAAAGAATTATATTCTGAAAAAATTGATATAAATGATATACAAGATAATGTTAGACCAATGTTGGCAAATACATTTTCTTTTGATATATATTCAAAGAAAAGTAGAGCTTTTAAAATTGATTTTCCAGCATATATTCAAAGAAAATATGATGGGATTAGATGTATAGCATATATAAAAAATGGAGAAGTTATATTAGAATCTAGAAAAGGAATTCCTTTTCAAAATTTTATTGTTTTAAAAAATGAATTAAAAGATTTACTTAATAAATTACCTGATAATTTTTATTTTGATGGTGAATTATATACCGATAAATTAGATTTTGAAACTATATCTGGATTAATACGTTTACATGAAAAAAAATGTAAAGAAACTGATATTGAATTAATTAATAAAATAGAATACCATATATATGATTTTGTAGATTTAAATAATAAATTAATGATTTATTCTGATAGGTATAATTTTTTAAATAATTTTATGGATGAAAATAAAATAGATTTATGTAAAAAAGTTGAAACTATTTTAATTGATAAATTAGAAGATATTAAGACTTATCATGATGATTTTGTCCAATCTGGATTTGAAGGAATTATGGTTAGAGATAAAAATGGAATTTATGAATTAAACAAGAGAAGTAAATATCTTCAAAAATTTAAAGAATTTTTAGAAGATGAATTTAAAATAATTGGATTTCATGAAGGATCAGGTGATGAAAAAGGTGCTATTGTATGGAAGTGTGTTAATAAAGATGATAAAGAATTTTGTGTTAGACCAAGGGGAACTTTTGAATCTAGACAAAAATTATTTAATGATGGAGAAAAATATATTGGAAAACTATTAACAGTTATTTTTCAAGAATATAGTTCTGATGGAATTCCAAGATTTCCTGTTGGTAAAAGTATTAGAGATATTTATTGATTTTATATTGGAGTTATATTATTAATTTCATACTATGGAAAAAATGACTACTATAATTGTCATCTTCACCATAATATGGTCTATCTGGTTTAATAATCATACTAGAAATAGATTTAACTTTATTGTCATTATCATTTTTTAGATATAGACCAAAATTATTTTTTCTATGACTTAAATCATTTGTCATTTTAATATAATTAAAGTTATCAGGTTCACACCAATCCTTAATTAATTCACTATTTTGATTTACATCGCCTAATATTATATTTACTCCATGTGGGTATTTATTATTTCTTATTATATTATTATTTAATTTTTTTAAATAAGAAACTTGATTTTTATCATTTTTTGAATTACATTTTGGATAATGAACATTAGATATTACTATTCTTTTATTTAGATGATTTTTATATAATTTATTATAAAAAACACATACTTGAGCATATTGACCTATACATGACGATATATCAGATTTAGATATAGTATCATTAAATATAAAATTATGACGACGAATTAATGTAATATTATTAAATCTACGACTATCATTAATTACTTTTTCTTTTATATTTTGTATATCTCTTTTACTATTTATACTAGTATAACCATCTATATTATTTATTGAATAATTATATTTACGAGTATCTAGACAAGAATCTAAATTATATAATAAACTATATTTTAAAACATGTTTATGAATTTTAGTATTATATATTATTCCTAAAGTTTTATATGCATTATCATTATTAGAATACTTATCATATATACGTTCTCTATTATAGCCAAATAGAATAGCTTTATATTTTTTATTACCATTAAAACTTGTATTTATACTTGTTAATAAATTATCCAGAAGTGTTATATTATTTGTATTAGTTTCTGTACCAACGCAAAATTCACTAAAAACTATAAAATCATAATTATTATCAGGATGTATACCATATTGAATTAGTTTATTTATTTGATCAAACATTTTATGATTTCTATCATCTACACATGGAATTTGACTTTGTACTGCCTGTCCTGGAATAGACGTACCATATGCATCAAAAGGAAGTTCTCTATCCATTCCAATATTTCTATATAATATTTTAAAAGGAACACCATTGAGAGGATAAGGTCGTCTATGATGTCGTTCATTTAAATGAAGAAATCTTTTAAGACTATTTGATTTGGGATTAGTTTTATCAAAAAAACTAGGATTATTATTTATATTTGCTAAATAATTATTATTTGGGGATGAACTTATGGAACGTTCTTGGGATAAACCCCTATAAAGTCCTCTTGATGGACTCCTAGAAAGTCCTCTTGATGGACTCCTAGAAAGTCCTCTTGATGGACTCCTAGAAAGTCCTCTTGATGGACTCCTAGAAAGTTCTCTTGATGGACTTATAGAAGGTGAACTCAATGGACTTCTAAAACTTGATTGGGATAAATCTCTAGAAAGTCCTCTTGATGGACTTCTTATAGAACGTGATTGGGATTGATTTCTAAGTAATCTATAATTTTTATTAGTTGACATAATATATAATATTATATATTATTTTTTATATTTTATATTTTTAAATTAATTAAAAATAAAATTATATATTCATCCAACTTAATACCAATGCTACTAAATTAAATATTTTATTGTTAATTTCTTAATTTAGTAGCATTGAACTTAATACCCTAAATGATTTTTACAATATTAATATTTAACATAAAATATTTTATTAAGACTCTTTATAAAATTTTTATTAATAATAAATTATTAATTGTTATTATTGTAAAAGTAAATGTCCAAAAATCCTAGATTTGAGAGTATATAAGAAGAAAAATTATTTGTTTATTAATAAAAAATTAACGAAAATAAATATATATTCTATTAACTTAGTTATTTAATCAATTATAAAATATGAAATAATAAATATTTTATTTTACAAAAATTAGATACCCGAATTTATGATTTTTGGAAACTTTTTATTAAAGAATTATATTGGAGATTTTTCATAAAATATTTATCAATATTTATTGATAAATATTTTTAATATATTGTATTATTATTGTTAAGATATAATATTAACTAATAATAATTAATATTTTTTAAAAATATTTTTAAAAATTTAAAAAAATATTTATTGTTTAATCATTTTTTAATTTAAAAAATATTCAATAAATTTAAAAAATTAATAAAATTACTAAAAAATAAAAACAAATTTTAAATTTTAATTGATAATTTTATAAAATAATATTTTAAATTATTCAATGATTTTTTGTATTATGAATTATGTAACATCTTTATTATAAAGAATATGTAGAATCAATGCCATACACTTAAGGATTTTTATACTAATATTGAATAATGTAAAATAAAAGATTATTTTCATTGATTATAAATATTTTATTGAATACTCTTTTTAAAAATTTTTTATCAATAAAATTTTAAGTATATATTAAGTATATTGATAAAAAAATTTAAAAAATAAATTTATCTATACTTTTAAATCACTATTTTATAAAATAGTCTTTAAATATAAATGAAACATAAATAAACTATTTGTAAAAAGGTTATTTGATTATTGTAAATAAATATATTTTAATTTTGTTTATTGACATAATTTTTCAATAATTACATATTATTATGTTTAAATATGTTTAAATATGTAAAACCTTAATTGTATGGCATTTATTCTATATCTCCTATATAATTTAATAGTTTTTTTATATTTATATCAAACATATAAATATTTTTAAATATTTTTAAATATTAAAATAATATTTTTAATTTTAGTTGGATTTTTTTATTCAATTAATATATATATGCAAAAAAAAGATATAGAAAAAGTAATACTATCTCTAGATGGTAATTCAAAAAAAAAATCTCCAATAAGTCCAAAAGAAACTATGAAAGATTCTGTAACAAAAGTAAAAAGAAGACTTGGTCCAGGCGGTAGGAGGATTAAAAATAATCATGTAGTTTCTCCTAAATTATCTCTTATAGATCCTCCTAAAACTCCTCCTGGAAGTCTAAAAAAAACTATGGAAACTGTTAATAAAAATTCTCCTAAAAGTCTGACTAAAAATAATAAAGTTTCTCCTAAAACTTCTCATGGAAGTCTAAAAAAAACTATGGAAACTTCTACTAAAAATTCTCCTAAAAGTCCAAAAGAAACTATGAAAGATTCTGTAACAAAAGTAAAAAGAAGACTTGGTCCAGGCGGTAGGAGGATTAAAAATAATCATGTAGTTTCTCCTAAATTATCTCTTATAGATCCTCCTAAAACTCCTCCTGGAAGTCTAAAAAAAACTATGGAAACTGTTAATAAAAATTCTCCTAAAAGTCTGACTAAAAATAATAAAGTTTCTCCTAAAACTTCTCATGGAAGTCTAAAAAAAACTATGGAAACTTCTACTAAAAATTCTCCTAAAAGTCTGACTAAAAATAATAAAGTTTCTAGTGAATTATCTCTTACATATTCTCCTAAAACTCCAAATAATAATTCAGGTAAAAACCTTACAAAAGAACAAAGAAAAAAAATAAAAAAAAATAGATTAGCTAAGCTTACACCAGAACAAAAAAAAATATATAAAAATACACAAGTCTCTAAAAAAACAGAAACCTTAAAAGCTTTGGCTGCTAAGAAAGTAGCTGCTAATGAAGAAGCCAAAGCAGCTGCCAAAGAAGCTTTAGATGCAATAACATATTCTATTTTATATAGAAATATTGGACTTGATAGAAAAAATCCTTTTGACGTATATTCTAATAAATCATTACCAGAAATGAATAAAATGTTTCGTACTAATTGTGATGAAGAAAATCATATAAAATATTACAAACAATTAGAATCATTATATCTGCATGGTCGTTCCAATAAATATGATTTTATAGTTTTTGCAGAATATTGTGTAGGAGATATTGTTGATATAGAAACTTTGATAGAATCTAATAAAGAAATTGTAAAAAGTCATAGATATACTAATTGTAATAATAGAAATAATGTTAATTTTCCAGAAAATTATTTTGAACATTCACCTAGAAATATTGATAATATAAAAATGTTAAATAATATATTAGAATTTACAAATAATAGATCAGATGAAGAAAATAAACATAAATATAAAGCTATACTATTTGGTTACAATAGATATCCACAAGATACTACTCATCCGCGTAATATACCAAAGTGGTCTAATAATGATAATGCTAATAAATGTTTAGGTATTATATATAATACTTCAAAGTTTACATATTTAGAAGATTTAAGTAAACATAAGAATATGCATGGATGTAAATTATTTAAAGAATCACCTATAGATAAAAGAAATAAAATAGAATATCCTAATATAGTTTATTATCGTCGTCATAATTTTACTTTTGACAATATAACATTACCAAACAGAATAACAAATAGTAAATCTGGAGTAAAAATAAAACCTAATCCAAGAATAGAAGATGTTTCTCAGTGTATTGGACAATATTGTCAAATAGGAGTTTTTGAAAACATACTTAATAATAAGATTATTTCAATAGCCAATGTACATTATCCTGTTTCTAAAAGAGAAACTGATATAACAGAATTTATTAAAAAACATAATACTATTATTCAAAATGTTAATGGCATTAATATAATATTGGGTGATATTAATAATACTAATGAAATAATAAAAAAAAATGCAGAAACTTCTAATTTAATATATAAACGTATACAAAATCCTCCACAAAATCCTCTACGAAATCAAATTAAATTTGGTTGTTATAGTGATTTTAAATATTGTAATACACATATAATTGAATCCTACGAACTACCACTTTATAATCATCTTACAAATTATAGTAGTCATTATTATCATAATATAAATATTACAGATAATAGATAATTTAATATTTTATAAAATATATTAAAAAATCAAAAAAACTCTAAAATATCATTATTAATATTTTTCCCCATAAAATTCTTTAACATTACCGTTCCTTTTAATGTCCCTCCTTTCTCTAATATTTCTTTTCTAAATTTCATTCCTAATTCTTTATTAAAGACTCCGTCTTTTTCAAATAATGAAAAAGCTTGGTGTGAATAAATTAATGACCATAAATATCCATAATATCCAACATCATAACCCATTAAATGATCAAACCTAGACATTGGATATATATTTTTAGTTGTTTTAAAATTTAATAATTTGTTTTGAATTTTAAACCATAATTGATATAATTCTTTTTCAGTAATATTTTTTTTTTTATGAATTTCCATATCATATTTTATATATAGTATTTGTGTTAAATAACTTAATCCATTTCCAAATTTTCTATTTTTTATTATATTTTCAATTATATTTAATGGTAAATGTTCATTTGTTTCATAATTTTTAGAAATTTTCTTTAAAAATTCTTTATTGTAGCACCAATTTTCAAAAAATTGAGATGGCATTTCTCCAAAATCATCTTCCATTGAAATACCAGATAATCCTTGATATTTTACATTACTCAAAATATTATGTAATCCATGTCCTAATTCATGACAAAATGTTTCTATCTCATTAAATTGAAATAGAGAATAATTCATACCTTTATCAGGTGGTGTAAAATTACATACTATTGCTGTAATTGGTAATATACGATTTCCTTCATTGTCTATATATGTTTTTTGTAAATCAAATGTTGCAGCATGTGTATATTTTCCTAAACGAGGATATAAATCTAAATATAAATAACCTAATATTGCTTTTGATTCTATATCAACAACCTCGTATAAATCAACACTTGAATGCCAATATTTAGTAGAATCTTCTTTTACATATTTTATATAAACTCCAAATAAATCACCATATATTTTTAATATTTCATTTATACAATAATTTGATGGAAAATATTTTTTTATTAAATTATTATTAATATCTAAAATATTTTTTTTATATTTATTTGAATAATATGACATATCGTAATCAAACAAATCTTTTTTTTCAGAAAAAATCAATAAATTTTTATATTCATTATTTGCTTTATTTTTAAAATATGGTATTAATTTATTTAATAGATCCTCTATTTTTTTTTCAGTAGCCAATCTATTATATGATAAATTATGTTCAACTGTATTGTTAAATCCATACATCTTAGAAATTTTTGTTCTAATATTAATTATGTCTTTTAATATATTAAGATTTTTAGATGCTACATTATTAAAATTATAATACATTTTTTTTCGTGTTTTTTCTATATCACAATCTTTTAAAATAATTGATTTATCAGGATAACTTGTATCAAAAATATATTTTTCTTCTTTTTTATGATTTTTTAAATAATTGTCACTTATACCATCTAATTCTTCTTTTGAAAATTCCATTATTTTAGTATCATTTGAAATATTCATTGAAAATTTAATTTTTAATTTGTTATAATCTTTAGATAATTTTATAAATTTTTTTTTTTTATTAGATTTAAAATGAATACCATTATTTTCGAATAATCTTAATATATTTTTTATTAATTTTTTAGTATTATTTTTATCATTTTTAATTTTTATTTTTTTTAATATAGTAAATAATTTATAATTTTCATAAGATTTATAAAAATTTAAATAATAATTTTGTAATTTTATTCTAAATTTAACAGATTCTTCACGAATTTCACTATCTGTAGAAACATTTTCTAAAAAACATATAGAATCTGTAATATAATCAAATGATTTATCATGGTATAGATAAGATTCTAAAAATTTAATAGGGGTAATATTTATATTTTTTTTTATATTTTTTAACCATTTTTTATTATTATTAATAATTAATTTTGCCATTTTTTGTATATATACTTTATTAATGTCGAAACTTATATTATTCATAATATTAATATAGATAAATATATATAAAAATATAAAAATATATTAATATTAATATAATAATGAGTTTTTTAAATAGAAAAAGAAAATATGTAGATGTAGATGAAGATATATGTATAGATTATGATTATAACAAAATAATAGAAAATTTAAATGATATAAATATTAATGATAATGATGATATTTTAATAAGATTGATTAAAAAAATAGATAATTTAGATAAAAAAATAGATAATTTAACAAAATTAAACTTTAAATTTGAAACATTACAGAAAAATATTGATATAATACTTATTGAAAAAGATTATATTATAGATAATTTAAAAGACGAAATAAATAATTTAAAGTCTGATATGAAAGATTTAAATATTAAAAAAAATTCAAATGATTATTTTTTTTAAATAAATAATTAAATAAATTAAAATATTTAAAATATAATATACATATATAATAAATGAGTTCTAATTCTAGTATGAACCTAAATTTTAATTCTGAATATGTTATTTCTGTTATAATCGTAATTGTAACATGTACTTTATTAATGAGATCGTCACCTGAAATGAGTACATTTATAATTGTAATAGCTGGATTATTTGTAGGATTTATATCTTTATATTTAATGAATAATTTATTTCCATTTGTTAATAAACAGGCAACAGGAATATATAATTATTATACATATCAAATGATGAATAATTTTAATTCAATGGGTTATATGCATGTATGGCCGCCAATTTTAGCAATATTAGTTATATTTATAATATTATTGTATAATAGACATCTTGGATAAATTTTACTATTTTGATTATATATTTTATTTCATTCATTTAAGAATTTATTTGAATTAAATATCTAATAATTATATCCAATTACATTTACTATAGGCATTGTCATGTGTATAGAATTTTATAATTTTTTATTTAATATATTATTTCATTGTTAAAAATTATCAATAAAATAATATTAATTAAATTTTTCTATTCATTGCTATTGACAATGCCGAATGATTATTATATTGTCTATTTATAATTTCAAATTCATCTAAATTATCAGAGTCAGATATATTAGATTTATATATCATATTAGACCTAGACCGTCTAGTAAATTTTTATTGATAGATATGTAGAATATATTTTATAATAATCATTAATATTGTATACGATTTATATATTTATTAACAATATTCTATAAAATTAATTTTTAGATAAATTTTAATAAATATATCTAAAATTGTTAAAAATCTTAATATTTTAAATAAATTATAATAAATAAATATTTTTCATAAAACTATTTATTATACATCTCCTATATATTAACAATAAAAAATATGAGTAATATAAAAAACTTTTTAAATTTAATATAATGTCTCATATAATAGAATAATATTTATTTGTATCAAAATTATATTTTAAAGAATCTATTCTATAATTATCTTTCTAGATCTACTATTTTGATTATAGATTTTATTCCATTCATTTAAGAATTCATTTGAATCAATATCTAATAATTTTATCCAATTACATTTACTATCTAAACCAAGAAAAAAATTCATTTTTTCTGATATAGATCTATCTTTTATATACGACTTTTTAGTCATATTTTTTGTTGTAGATAATTTTGACTTATCTTCAAGTGTTTTAAAGAAATCATTAATAGAAATTAATTTATCTAAAATTGTTTCAGAAGTTATATTAAAATCTTCAAATAATTTTGTTTTGAATAATTCTGTTTTAAATGTAGATTCATCTATTCTAATATAGCCTATTGTAAAACAATCATGATATTTATTAGTTAACAATTCTCTCAATCTAGGAAATTTAAAAGATCTCAGTTGATCTGATGAAAAATTTTTACGATCATTTGTAGAATCTATATAATTTTTAAATTCTTCTCTAGTTTTACATTTACGGATATCTAATGAAATATATTGTTCCATTATAGGATCATTATTATTAAGCTTTGTTATCATTGTTATTCTATGTTGTCCATCTATAACTAAATATTTATTAATAATTTCAGAATAATCATCAAATTCATCTGAATTATCAGACTCAGATATATTAGATTTATCTGAATCATATGGATCTAATATATCTGACTCATTTGATTTATTTATTTTATTGATAGTATCAAATTCCGCTTCAGCTAATATAACAGAATCACATTTATTTGTATTAAAATTATATTTTAAAGAATCTATTCTAGAATTATCAATCATTCTATTATCTTCAGATAATATAATTTCATTATTACTGAATGCTTCGTATATATATTTAATTTTACATTTATATATTGATCTAGTGTCTGATATTTTTATTTTATCTTCTACTTCTAACAGATCCTTAAGATAATATTTTTGAGATGTATCATCAACTTCATTTATTTTTCTAACTTTAATCTTAATTATATTTGACATTTTTATAAGATAAAAAGTATAAATTAATATTATTAAATAATAAAATCAATTTTTATATCTAAAATCAATGATGTAAACTTAAGATTTTTATCAATAATACCTATAAAATAATTTATAAAAAATATTTTATTGTTAATTTATATTTATTTAAATAATACTAAAACCATCAAATTCATTTTTTTATAAAACATTGTTGATAATAAAAACTTAAATATTTATATTGAATCTTAAAATTATTTAATTATTAACGATTGATTTAATATTCCAATAATTAAGTATTATTACGTAATAATGCTTAAATCCTTAAGTTTACATCATTTATCTAAAATAGTTTATTTTAGATATAAATATTTAATTTTAAGAAAACCTTTATTTATTAATATAAATTTAATAAATATAAAAATAAAATAAAAATAATATATATGTTATTTTTATTTTATTATTTTATTATGAAAACAATTAATAATAAAAATAAAATTTATTGTTATAAAAATAATAATTTTGATATTGAAAAAATAATTCAGAATGATTTTGATATAAAAAAATATTCAAATAATTCACATGATATAAATGATATAAATAGATTAATATATAGTGGATGTGATATGAGAAAAATTATGTATAATAATTCCAATAATAATAAAATAATTAATATACAAAATATTTTTCATAAAAAAAAAATATTAGATAATTTATTAAATAAAAATATTGACATAAATCAGAAAATAAATTTAATAGAATTAAATAGAAATATATATTTAAAAACAAATATTTCAAACGGTAATTTATACAAAGATTGGAATTTTGATTTTTAAATAATATTAATAATATTAATACAAAATAATTAGAATATTATTATTTAGGATAAAAAATATAATTTAATATTATAATTATTATAATTATTATAAAAAAGTTATAGATATTTATATACAAAAATAAATAAAATATATTTAAAATATATTATTTTAAATATAAAAATGCACCTGGAGGGACTTGAACCCTCGACCTAAAGCTCATAAGACTTTCGATCTAACCAACTGATCTACAGGTGCTATATGGACATATGTCCATA
>Ga0214919_10005096_pt1 | contig 18851 bp, 12 predicted proteins | sample LL1503_MetaG_FD_177994 | JGI IMG/M metagenome (GOLD analysis project Ga0214919, IMG submission 177994) | Freshwater microbial communities from Lake Lanier, Atlanta, Georgia, United States - LL-1503 | ecosystem: Environmental > Aquatic > Freshwater > Lake | place: USA: Georgia | collected...
ATAATGGATACTACAAAAAATGAATTATCACCTTATGCAAGTATTTTTTTTCATAAATTAAGTAGTTATATAGATACAAAATTATATTATTACGGTAGTGTTCAACGTATAGATTATTTTCCGAATTCGAGTGATATTGATATTGACATTTTTACGAATAATGAAACAAGCACTATTCACAAAATGCAAAGCTTTTTAAAAATAGAAAAGACGGAATTCAAAAAATTTATCTACCATTTAGGAGATAAAATTATATATGGTAATAAATTAAAATATTCCAGACCTGAACACAATCTGTTTGTGGAATTTTCTATTTATAATGAAAAAGACCAAGCAGAAATATTAGAAGAACACTCCCATAAAATGCATTTGCCTTTTTATATAACATTTTTACTTATTATTCTAAAATTTTTGTATTATGAGATGGGAATCATGCCTAAAACGACTTATAAAAATATAAAAAATAGTCTTATCGATACATACACTTATAAACATAAGCATTTTGTTATTCTTGATTAATTGATTAGTATTGTCTAGCTTATAGTGTTTATCCAATAAAGTAAAAGAATATAAACACAACTCTATATTCTTTTATAATGGCACTTGTGCAAGAATATTTTGAATTATGCAAAAAATATCAAACCGATTACGGCGAAAACACAATTGTAATCATGCAAGTCGGAAGTTTTATGGAATGTTACGGAATATTAGACAAGGCTACTAACACGATTACGGAAAGCAATATACAAGCCATGAGTCAAATATGCGACTTGACAATTGTCGAGAAGAATTGTGGCCCAAAACAAACGGTCATGGCTGGATTCAAAGACATGATGATTGAAAAATACATCAAGAAAATCCAAGAAGCCGGATTTACGGTGGTTGTTTATATGCAAGAAGGACAAGGAAAGATTACCCGTTATTTAGCGGGGATTTTCTCTCCAGGAACTTATTTTTCGAACGATTCTTCTCATTTAACAAACAACATTACTTGTATTTGGATAGAACTTGTTCATAACCAAATATTATTAAAAGGCAAACACGTAGTTATCGGAATTTCGAATATAGATATTTATACCGGGAAAACCTCTATTTTTCAGTACAAAGAAACATTTTTAAACAGCCCAACTACCTATGATGAACTAGAACGGTTTATTTCTATTTATCAACCGAGCGAAGTCATTCTTCTCTCTAACTTGTCTGATTCAGAAATCAATAATGCCATTCATTATGCAAATATATCTTGTAAAATGATTCATAAGATACCGTTGAATTTTGGAGAGAAAAAAGAAAGCGTGTTTGTGGAGCGTGCGTTCAAATGTGAAAAGCAGATTTTTCAAAAAGAAGTATTGCAGAAGTTTTATTCCGAAAACGATTCCTTTTATGACATTTTTTATGAAAATTATATGGCATGTCAATCCTTTTGTTTTTTGTTGGATTTCGTTTATCAACACAACCCCTATTTGGTAAATAAAATCAGCGAACCAGTATTCGAAAATTGCAGCGACCGACTCATTCTGGCCAATCATTCTTTAAAACAATTAAATATGATTGATTCAGATGGATACACGGGCAAATATTCATCCGTAACCAAATTGTTGAATTTATGTATTACTCCGATGGGAAAAAGAAAATTGAATGACCATATTTTAAATCCGACCACAAAAGTGGATTTTCTACAAAAAGAATACAACATTACCGAATATGTGTTGTTAGACTATCCTCACTACGAAAAAAACTGGAAACCTGCATTATGTGAAATCAAAGATATTTCTAAATGGGAACGTCAAATTTTTCTGAAAAAAATGACTCCTAAATCCATATGTCAATTGTATAAAAATCTGGAACATGTTATTGTTTTATATGATGGAATTATGAATAATACTATTCTAAAAGAATATTTATCTGCTAATGAACCAAATCTGCCTTTTATAAAAGAATACGCCGAGAAAATACGCCAGTTTATAAGCATGAATCTGGATTTGGAAATGGCCTCGGATATTGACCAAGTCTCATTATTTGAAACCAATTTTATTAAAAAAGGCGTAGATTCAAAATTAGATGCAAAAACAGAGATGATTCAAGATTCTGAGGACCGACTAGAAGCCATCCGTCTTTATTTAAGCTTACTGATTGAAAATAAAGAGTCTAAAAATGGAAAGGGAAAAGAAAAATCCGAATACGTAAAAATACATGAAACCGAAAAAAACATTTTCAGCCTAGTTTGCACGAATCGTCGATGTGCTTTGTTAAAAGACGTTTTGCCTGCGACCGAGAGTCAAGTTTCTCTCTTTTATTCTTTTCAAAAAAAAGAATATTTGTTCAAAACAAGCAAAACCCAGTTCGAATTTCATAAACAAAGTGCGAGTAATCAATCTATTACAGACAATCAGATTCAAGACATTTGTAAATCTATTTCTATGACAAAGATTGAATTAAAAGACATTATTACCTCTGTATTTCAACAATTCATTTTTACATTCGGAGAACAATTTCAAAAACAATTGGAATCTATTATTCAATTTATTACTTTACTGGACGTCCTTTTTGCAAAAGCAACTATTGCACACAAATACAATTATTGTAAGCCGCAAATAGTAGAAGCAGATAAATCATTCATCTGCGCAAAACAAATTCGTCACTGTCTGATCGAATATTTACAGACAAATGAAAATTATGTTACAAATGATATTACGTTAGGTAACGGAAAAACGGACGGAATATTATTGTATGGAACAAATGCAGTAGGGAAAACGTGTTTAATAAGAGCCATCGGGATTGCCGTGATTATGGCTCAGGCGGGATTGTATGTGCCTTGTAAAGAGTTTACATTTAAACCATATGAATACATTTTTACACGAATACTGGGAAATGATAATATTTTTAAAGGTCTTTCTACCTTTGCCGTAGAAATGTCTGAACTCCGTACTATTTTACGGTTGACAAACAAAAATAGTCTAATTTTAGGAGATGAACTATGCTCGGGAACAGAAATATCATCGGCAATCAGTATTTTTGTAGCCGGAATTAAAAAATTATATCAAGCGCAGTCGAGTTTTATTTTTGCGACGCATTTGCATGAGATTGTGAATTATGAGGAAATTACATCTCTAAAAACGGTTGCGTTAAATCATATGTCGGTTCTTTATGACAAGGAAAAAGATATTTTAGTGTATGACCGAAAATTGAGAGATGGGCCAGGAAATAATATGTATGGTCTAGAAGTATGTAGGTCTCTAAGTTTGCCGGTGGATTTTTTAGAAGATGCTTACGAGATTCGTATGAAATATCAACCAGAAACGGCGAGTATTCTTTCTCTCCACACTTCTCATTTCAATTCTAAAAAAATAATGGGAATGTGTGAAATATGTAAAAAAAAGATGGGTGCAGAAGTTCATCATTTGCAACCTCAAAAAGATGCGAATGATAACGGAATCATAGAAACGGCGGATTTAACTTTTCATAAAAATCATTTAGCGAATTTATTGACTTTATGCGAAGACTGTCATTCGAAAATGCATAAGGATTCTCATAACTTAAAAAAAACGAAAACGACAAAAGGATATCTACTAGAAATTTGAAGATATTACATCTCCTCATATTCATGTGCTAAAAACTGATTTTTTGAGGGAGTTTCGGATAAAATACCATTCGCCCAGATTCCAAAGCGTTGATTATCATCCCCATCATTTTCTGGAACTAAATGATAATACGTGTAAATATCGGTGTCTGTTAATTTAACAAAATCGTCAGATGCTGCAGATAATAAGATAAACTTGTCATCGATTTTCTCGCTATATTTTATTCCAAACTTTTCATATGCATCTCTGACTTGATCCACTAAAATACCATGACCTCCGGTAACAATCAAATCCTCAAAAAGACCATTTGAATCGGTTTTCACCATTCGGTACATGGATTCATTCCAAATAGGTTTATTAAAAACAGTTCCTTTGCCAATCAAATCAATTTTGCGATAGCCATGTAAATACGTTTTCACCATATCGCCTTTTCGTAAATCCTGAATAGGAATATATTCTTCTTGGCATTCCTTCAAACAAAGAATTTTGGTATCATGATTAAAACAAGATGCTGTAGTAGTTTTAGAAATGGAATTATTGCCCCTATTCGCGATATATAAATACTTGGAAGAATTAAAGGCAAGACCAACTGGACTAGTTAATCCAGAATTAATATAAGTAGAAACAATTCCATTCGTTCCTGAAAGAACGATTTTTGAAACAGTATTATTACTAATATTAGAGACATATAAATCGCCTGACTCCATCGTTATTCCTTGTGGATTATTTAAACTTCCAGATAATGATAAAGTCGCGCAAGAATATGAACCACCTGGTTGAGGCACGAGTTTTGAAACAGTATTATTACCATTAGAGACATAGAAATTGCCGTTAGAATCAAGTGTTATTCCATATGGAACATTTAAACTTCCTCCAGTTAATGTTAAATTCGTGCAAGAATAGTTAGTACCTGAAGAATGTACGAGTTTTAAAACTCTACTACCCAAACCAGTAGTAAAATTATCAGTATTAGTTACATATAAATTGCCTAAAGAATCTATTGTTATTCCTCTTGGATTAATTAAATTATTCGGACCAGTTAATGTTAAAGTCCTGCAAGAATATTCAGTATCACTACCTATTAATAAGACTTCTGAAATATTACTACCATTAACGACAAATAAACTGCCAGAAGAATTCAACGCTATTCCATATGGTCTATTTAAAGAATTTGATCCAGCGGTAAAAGATAAAGTAGTTACGGTGTTTGGAGTGGCATTTGTATTAATTTGACAAATTGAATTATTATTAGTATTAGTAACAAATAAATCACCGCTAGAATATTTAACTACTACTCCATTCGGAGAATTAAAAGGTGGATTACCAGAAGCGATAGGAGAAACAGTAGTCATATTACTAAAAAATAAAAAATAAAATACATATTTTTTAATTTATTACAAAACGAATAAAAATATTAGTATATAATAAAAAATATTAATGGAAAATAATGTATTAGTAAAAAATATTTTCATTTGTACAACTGTTATTATTTTTGTTGGATTACTTATTGTCTTCCATTATCTTTATCCGGGAGAATTACAAGCCACGGAAGGATTAGAAATGCAAGACTTATCGGCAAATAAAGTGAAGATTGAACATTTATATAAGAAGAAAATGGACGACATCCTTTCTGATAAGTTTTTAAGATTTGATTTAGCAGATGATTTTTGCAAAAAATTTGATGGTTCCAGTCTAGAATTAGAAAAAGCGTGTAATCGTTTAACACCTGACAATTGCAATAAAACAGCTTGTTGTGTTTTTCTGAATGGTAAAAAGTGTGTAGCCGGAACTGCAAAAGGTCCTGTTTTCCAAACTACGCCGGAAGGTGCTGCTATACCAGTAGATTATTATTATTATCAATATAAAAAATTTATGAGACGAGGAGATCTGAATACAAGTAGTTCTAGTTCTACGATAGATGCAAGTAATAATGAACATAGAAGATGTCGTGTAGTTTGTGATCGATAGTTTTCGATAGTTTGATTTTTTCATTTTCGATTCGTTTTTGAATGATAAAAAAAATGAATTGATTTGAAATAAATATAAGGATAATAATATATAACAAACATGATTATTCCTGTGAAATGTTTTACATGCGGAGAAGTATTAGCAAATAAATATAGATTTTATCTGATTGAAGTTCGTAGAAAAAAAATGGACAAAAAACTAGAAATAGACAAAGTTCTTTATTTAACCAAACAATTTCACGACAAAACACCTGAAGGAGAAGTATTAGATGAACTTGGACTAAATAAAATGTGTTGTAGAAGACATATGCTTACACATGTAGATATAGAGTAGAGAGTAGAGTTCTCTAGCTTTCGTGTTTTTAGATAATTGAATAATTTATTCTTCGTATATATAAAATATGGCAACTCGTAAATATAAAAAGGGTAAAAAGTTATATAAAATGAAAGGTTGCTCTAGAAAAAGACGCGGAACAAGAAAATATTTAGGAGGAGATGCAGATATTAATTTAGCTTATCCCAGTTCTAACGTACCTCGTGGTCAAAATCCTCATTTAGTTTCATCACAATTAACAAATTCACATGTAAATTCCAAAAATATAAGAGGAGGAAACGGTTGCGGAAGTATAAATCCTGGAGTTTTAGCTTATTCTCCAAGTGGAAAAGGATATCCCGCAGGTGACCCTTCTCCTTCTTCTTCAGGTGGTAGTCCTCTTATGAATTCACAAACACAACGTGGAGGACAGCGTGGAGGAGCATGTAGTGCATGTAGTTTGAATAATTCTATTATTCCTTTGAACAGTTCAAACGGTTCCCAATCGGGAGGTCAGTGCAGTTCTTGTAACATGTTTAAAGGTTTTTCAGGCGGGTATAATAATGGATTGCCTTATGGACAAGATATGCCTCCTATGAAAGGAATGTCTTATCCGAATGGTTTAACAGGAAAATCGTGGAATGCACCTGTTAGTAAATGGCCTGGTGTAGATGATGTTCCCGGAGGCCGTAATCATTTGGCTTATAATAAATACATACCTGATGTTTCACGAGAAATGAAGAATGTAGGTGCTGGACCTCCCTTTTTAGGAGGAAAGAAATATAGAAAAGGAGGTAGTATGTCAAATTCTTTAGGTCAAGATGCAATAAACCAATATCGATTAAGCGAATACACCGCCAAGTCATTCTATAACGGAATGATTGGAAAACAAGGTCCAGTAAATCCGTTTCCATGGAAAGACCAATTTCCAAATAGTGGAAACCCCACCGCGTTAATGTCAAAGATTAAATTTTAAACCAGTAAATTTATTTTTCTTTTCTTATGTATAATGGCTCCCTCTAAAAAGATGTCAAAATTATGTACTCCGGCTATGTTTTATTTAGTTATTTCCATGATTTCATTAGTCATGGTAATTATGCAGAATTTAGGACATCAACATAGTTATCACATGGGTTCTTTTTCATGTAAAGTTCCAAGCACTATTCTTATTTTTATTATTAAATTTATCTATATCATTTTCTGGACTTGGATTATTAATTTGATATGTAAAGATGGTTATGAAGGAATCTCGTGGTTACTAGTTCTTTTTCCATGGATTTTATTGTTTATGGTTGTTTTTTTGATTATGATTAATAAATAATCAATATTTAGTAAATACAATAAATATTTATCTTTTATTTATATATGTCAAATCAAATGCAAAATCAATCGCAAATGCAAATACAAAATCAAATGCCAAATCAAATGCCAAATCAAATGCCAAATCAAATGCAAAATCAAATGCAAAATCCAACTCAAATGCAAAATCCCAATCAAACGCAAATGCAAAATCCAACTCAAATGCAATCGCAAAATCAATCGGGTATAACAAACGCGAAAAATGGAGGTTACAGTTATCCAAAAGAGGGGTGGACATACATGTCTATTTCCGGAAATGCAAAAAACAGAGGATATGATTACGGATTTTTATCTGCACCAGAATTCAAAGATATTCAAAATATGTTGGCTTTTTTTATTCCAGAAACATACGGAGTATCGTGGCCTGATATGATAAAAGAAATTATGGATGATTATAGCACACAAGATAAAAATTTCAAAGAATTTTATGACGAAATGCAAGGAATCGCAGACGGCTGTAGCGCAAACGGAACTCCGACTACATTTGACGAAATTTTTGCGTGGAATTTTTATTCCTCAATATCTTATTGGTATGAATTCAAATCGGAGAATCATGTCGGAAAAGAAGGTGGTGGATTGCGTGGTGGAAAAAATATTTTTAAACCGAGTGCAGTAAAAGGAAGTAGAGCACGAGATCGATGTAGTGCGTTTATTGCCGTAGGTAAAGATTTTACTGCTGATGGAAACATCGTATGCTCTCATAATTCTTTCTGTGATTTTATAGATGGTCAATATTGTAATGTAATTCTAAATATAAAACCAGATAAAGGAACGGCTTTTATGATGCAAACCGCGCCTTGTTGGATTTGGAGTGGAACTGATTTTTTTGTTACAGAGCAAGGAATGTTCGGAACAGAAACGACGATTGGCGGTTTTTACCCTTTTGAAAAAAAAATTCCCATTATGTTTCGTATCAGACAAGCCATGCAATATGGTAAAGATTTAGATGATTATGAAAAAATATTAAAAACCGGAAATTCGGGTGATTATGCGAATTCATGGTTGTTCGGAGATACTAGAACGAATGAAATTATGCGTATAGAATTAGGACTTAAATATGTCAACACCGAGAGAACAAAAAACGGGTTTTTTATTGGGTTTAATGCGACTTACGACCCTCAAATCAGGAATTTAGAATGTAACAACAGTGGTTTTTATGATATACGAAGACATCAAGGAGCAAGACAAGTTCGATTAGGCGATTTAATGAAACAATACAAAGGCCAATTAAATGTAGAAATTGCACAAAAAATCATTTCTGACCATTATGATGTATATTTAAATAAAGAAAATCCATGCTCTCGAACGGTTTGTTCTCATTATGATTTAGACGCACGCGAATACATGTCACAAGCAGATAGACCCAAACCTTATGCTCCACATGGTGCATTAGATGGAGCGGTGATTGATACAAATATGATTCAAAATAAATCTTTTCTAATAAGGTCTGGAAATTCATGCGGCATGGTATTTGATAAAGACGATTTTTGCGATAAACATCCTCAATGGGAAGTATTTAGACCTTATCTAAAAACACGACCTGGACATCCATGGGTATTATTTAAAATGGATGATATGAATTCTACAAATATAAAAGATACAAGCACTATTGTAAATAGCGCGAGTGATTTGCCTCAAGCAGGGAGTATATCTGCAACGGACCAAGGACAAGGACAAGGACAAGGACTAGGACTAGGACTAGGACAAGGACGACAAATTCAAGGAGGAACCAGAAAGGGAAGATTCATGAGAAGAAAAACCAAGAAAAATAAATAACAAAATACATATATCATCTTTTTTCAGATAATATATGAAATAAATTACATAAAAATATATATAACTATTATAAAATGACGGATACATATAAAATGAATGATATTTCATGGAAACTTATCGAAACTTATTTTAATGATAATCCGAATAATTTAGTCGCACATCATTTAGAATCCTACAACGATTTTTTTAATCAAGGGATTTTCCGAATATTTCGTGAAAATAATCCTATACGATTTATCGAGAGAGAACAAAAGGATAAAAATAATAGAGAAATAGAACAAAGGAATGAATGTCGTCTTTATTTAGGTGGAAAAGATGGGAAACGGATTTATTTTGGGAAACCAATCATTTATGACGAAACACAACATTACATGTACCCGAATGACGCGAGACTAAGAAACATGACATATGGATTCACGATCCATTATGACGTAGATGTGGATTATATTTATTATGTAAATGGAGAGAAAATGGAAGGAAACAGCACACTATCCAAAATTTATCTAGGAAAATTTCCTATTATGTTACAATCTGATTTATGTATTTTGAATGGATTATCCACCGAAGTACGATTTAATATGGGTGAATGCCGCAACGATTATGGAGGTTATTTTATTATTGATGGAAAAGAAAAGGTGATTGTCTCTCAAGAAAAATTCGCCAATAACATGTTATATATACGAAAAAACAAACCCGACGACGAATTCAGTTATTCCGCTGAAATCAAATCGGTTTCTGAAGATACCTCCAAACAAATAAGAACGACTGCTGTCAAAATGGTGGCACCTGGCACTTATTCTAATAATCAAATCGTAGTAGATATTCCCAACGTAAAAAAACCCGTCCCTTTATTTATTTTAATGCGCGCGCTAGGAATCATTTCAGACAAGGATATTATTCGAACCTGTATTTTAGATATTGAACAAAATAAATCATTAGTTGATTTGTTTATTCCTTCGGTTCATGATGCGTCTGAAATATTTGACCAAGAAACGGCCATCAAGTATATAGCCTCTTTTACCAAAAGAGGAACCGTTTCGACCGTATTTGAAATTTTATCCGATTATTTTTTACCTCATATCGGAGAATTGAATTTATTAGAAAAAGCCTATTTTATAGGTCACATGACACATAAGTTATTAAAAGTATACACGAATCAGGAAAAACCTACTGACCGCGATAGTTTTCTTTTTAAAAGAGTTGAATTGTCTGGGGCGTTAATATACGATTTATTCCGTGAATATTATTTAATACAGAACAATAACATACGAATTAAAATGGAGCAAGAATATTATTATCACGGAGGAAAATACAAGGACGCCGAATTAGACCCCAAAGACAAAGAAAAAAAGTATGCAGAAAGCGATTTTACTCTTTTGATTGATTCAAATTATAAGGAATTTTTCAAAGAAAAAGTCGTGGAAACCGGTTTCCGTAAAGCATTCAAAGGAAATTGGGGCTCTGTTTCTTACACGAAACGTCTAGGGGTTGTTCAGGATTTAAATCGATTAAGTTGGAATACTCACATGTCTCATTTACGAAAAATCAATCTGCCTTTGGATGCAAGTGCCAAAGTGGTTGGGCCTCGTCATTTAAATAGCTCTCAGTGGGGATTTATTGACCCGGTAGATACGCCCGATGGTGGAAATATTGGATTACACAAACATTTGGCTATTTCTACTTACATTACAAGCGGGTTTTCTGCTTTTCCTATGATAGAATGGTTGCGCGCCAATACGACGATGAAACTGTTATTAGAATGTTCCCCTGAGTATATGTATAGCACAACCAAAATATTTATAAATGGATACTGGATTGGTGTCATAGATTCGCCTATCGATTTAATAAACATATTGAAATTGTATCGTCGTAACGGAATTATTCCAGTTTTTACTAGTATTTCGTTTCAGTATTCGCAGAATGAAATTAATATTTTTACAGATTCGGGGCGTTTAACTAGACCGGTGTATTATATAGAAAATGGGAAACCTAGTTTTTCTAGAAAAATAGTGACAGAATTAGTGATGTCTGAAAAAATAACATGGGAACAAATCGTTTCTGGATTAGGGAAAAAGCCCGATTTTTTATTCAAAGCGAATCGTTTGTATGATATAAATGAATTGTACTCGGGTGACACCGAAAAAATATTAGACAAATTGAATGAAAACAAGTCTATAGTTGATTATTTGGATACTTCAGAAGAAGAATGTTCTCTCATTTCCATGAACGAAGAAGATATCAAAAAAAATCGATTCTACACTCATGTTGAAATAGAACCTTCTCTCATGTTTGGAATCATGGGAAATCAAATTATCTTTCCCGAATTTAATCCATTTCCGAGAGACGTGTTTTCGTGTGGTCAAAGCAGACAAGCGGTTAGTATGTATCATTCGAATTACCAAGTGCGCATGGATAAAACCGGCGTGGTTCTTCATTACGGACAAACACCTCTAATCAAATCCCGGTATTTAGAATTTATTAATCATGAACAACAACCGTATGGTGTAAATGCAATTGTAGCCATCATGTCTTATACTGGATACAACGTGGAAGACGCCATTTTAATTAACGAAGGTTCTGTGAATCGTGGTATATTTAGAACTACTTATTATTCTACTTATGAAGACCAAGAAGAAAGCGACAGCGTTTCTGGAATGATAAATACCAAATTTGCAAATATCGAAAAAAACAACGTGGTTGGAACAAAGATTGGATACGAATACAATATGCTAGATGACCATGGACTTATAAAAGAAAACACCGAAATTCATGAAAAAGTAATATTGATCGGAAAAATAATTGCAAACACCGAAAAAAAAGACGAATGGATTGATTCTTCTGTAAAAACGAAGAAAGGACAGCGAGGAATCGTGGATAAATCTTTTATAACAGAAGGCGAAGAAGGATTCAATATTGCCAAAGTAAGAATCCGTGAGGAGAGAATTCCGGCTATCGGAGACAAAATGGCCAGTCGTAGTGGTCAAAAAGGGACAATCGGGCTTATTATTCCGGAAGAAGACATGCCTTTTACAAGTGACGGTATTCGTCCAGATTTGATTATTAACCCTCACGCGATTCCATCACGTATGACAATTGGACAAATTATCGAAGCATTACTCGGAAAGGTGTGTACTAGTTACGGCGGATTTGGCGACTGCACGGCTTATCAGACAAAAGGTTCTAATTATTCTACTTATGCTCCTTTATTAGTAAATGCCGGATTTCATTCTACCGGGAATCAAATTTTATACAACGGCATGTCAGGAGAGCAAATTAATGCCGATATTTTTATAGGTCCTACTTATTACATGCGTTTAAAACACATGGTAAAAGATAAAATCAATTATCGTGCTACTGGACCGCGCACAGGTCTCACTAGACAACCTGTTCAAGGAAGAGCGAATGATGGAGGGCTAAGAATCGGTGAGATGGAGCGCGACGGAGTGCTGGCGCATGGGATGTCTTATTTTTTGAATGATTCGTTCATGACTAGAGGGGATGAGTATTTTATGGCGGTTTGTAACAAGACAGGAGGAATATCTATATTCAATTCTTCACGAAATTTGTTTTTGAGTCCTTTTGCGGATGGTCCGATTCGGTTTCATACAAATCATGATGGAAAAACGATGAGTGTGATGAATATTACACGCTTTGGGCGGTCTTTTAGTATTTTGCGTATTCCTTATTCGTTCAAATTGTTGATTCAAGAGCTGCAAATTATGAATATTCAAATGAGAATTATTACTGAGGATAATATAGATCAGTTGATGAATATGAATTATTCGGATAATATTCAAAAATTATTGCAAGTAGATGAGAAAGATATGAGTGGAATCGTTCAAGAATTTGTAAAACAGGTGAATAACAGAAAAAATACAAAGGATCCGGAAATACCAAAAGAAGAGGCACAATTGCCTGATATCAGGCAGAGAGAATCTGGGATGCCTGAGTCTGCACCTGCACCTAGTTCTGCCCCTGGTTCCGCACCTGTCTCTGAGTCTCCGTACGCACATGGATCACCGATGTACGTTCCTGGTTCTGCCCCTGGTTCTCCTGGTTCTCCGTACGCACCTGGTTCTCCTATGTACGCGCCTGGATCTGCTCCTGGGTCTCCTGGATCTTTAGAGTCTGCGGCTAGCCCGGTTATTCCTACTCAAAGTTCTTTACCTAACGCACTAGTTCCTATTGTTCAACCTTTAGCTCCTGAATCTACTGTACCTTCGTCTGTACCTTCGTCTGTACCTTCGTCTCTGCCTTCCGCATCTGTATCTTCTACATCTGTGCCTTCATCTTCCACAACAACTTCCACATCTGTTCCTTCTACAACAACATCAACTTCAGAACCTTCCCCTACATCCATTTTGGTTCCAGAAGAACCAGCTTCCCCAAAACCTGAAGAAAACACAGATGGAAGCTCTGGTGATAGCAAAAAAGTTATTGTAACAGGTTAAAAGAGAGAACGTATATATTTTAGCATATATATATGAACTTTTTTTCATCAGATTTAGATTTAACAGGAAAAAAAATTGGTGACAAATATATTTTGAATGTACCTTCACTCCGCGACCACACCTAAGACTAAGACCAACCTATTACCTTACGTAAAGAAATACACAATACTACCTTACCTAACTTTACCTAACCAACATTATCACATATCTTCCCACTTTATCAAATGAAATAAATTCTTACTCGGCGTCTCTATCAGTAACCCGTTCGCCCATATACCAAATCTACGATCATCATCACCATTTCCGTCTAGCGCTAATTGGTAATAGGTGTATAGATCAGTATTTTCCTCCTTTACAAATTCTTCTGATACTGCTGCTAATAATAAATATTTATCATCTAGTTTTATCGGCTCACCTGTTCCCCAGACATTTAATTCTTTGTATTTAGCTCTCACTTCGTCGCTTACTTCATCTACTAGTAACGAATGGCCACCCAAAACTATCAAATCTTCAATTAATCCATTCCCTTCCTTCTTTTCCATTTTATACATACATAAATTCCAGTAATTTGGATTATTTATCATTTTATTCTTTCCTATACATGCTATCTTTCGGTACCCGTGTAGATATGATTTCACCATGTCTCCCTTTCGTAAATCTTGTATCGCTATATATTCTTCTAAATTTTTGTTTAAACAAAGGATTTTTGTGTCATGATTCAAACATAATGCCTCCGGAGTATAAAAGATACCTGGATAATCTCCTCCTGCAATCGATTTTAAATTATTATTAATAAATACTGAATATATTGGCGTTGTTACATTTGTTTGGGTCCATGTTACTCCATAATTTGATGATGTCCGTATACCTATAGAATTAGAACCTGCTGCAGAATTAGAACCTGCACTTGCATTTGTTCCAACCATATATACTGAGGTAAAACTACCTGTATTTGTATTAGATCGTGTCCACGATTGTCCCGAATTTGTTGAATACCATAGACCTGTAGAACTAGAACCTGCAATCGCATGTGTTCCAACCATATATACTGAATTAAAACTACCTGTAGTAGATCGTGTCCACGATTGTCCCGAATTTGTTGAATACCATAGACCTGTACTAGCCCCCGCAATCGCATTTGTTCCAACCATATATACTGAATTAAAATTACCTGTATTTGTAGTGGTTTGTGTCCACGATTGTCCCGAATTTGTTGAATACCATACACCTGTACCAGAACTAGAACCTGCAATCGCAGTTGTTTCAACCATATATACTGAGTTAAAACTACCTGTATCTGTAGATTGTGTCCACGATTGTCCTGAATTTATTGAATACCATAGACCTGCACCAGAAGCAGAACCTGCAATCGCAGTTGTTCCAACCATATATACTGAGGTAAAACTACCTGTATTTGTAGATAGTGTTGCAGATTGTGTCCACGATTGTCCCGAATTTGTTGAATACCATAGACCTGTACCAGAACTAGAACCTGCAATCGCAGTTGTTCCAACCATATATACTGAATAAAAACTACCTGTATTTGTTGTAGATTGTGTCCACGATTGTCCCGAATTTGTTGAATACCATAGACCTATACCAGAACGAGAACCTGCAATCGCAGTTGTTCCAACCATACATACTGAGTTAAAACTACCTGCATTTGTAGTAGATCGTGTCCACGATTGTCCCGAATTTGTTGAATACCATACACCTGTACCAGAACTAGAACCTGCAATCGCAGTTGTTCCAACCATATATACTAAGTTAAAACTAACTGTATCTGTAGTAGATTGTGTCCACGATTGTCCCGAATTTGTTGAATACAATACACCTGCAATCGCAGTTGTTCCAACCATACATACTGAATTAAAACTACCTGTCATTGTAGTAGATTGTGTCCACGATTGTCCCGAATTTGTTGAATACCATAGACCTGCACCAGAAGAACCTGCAATCGCATTTGTTCCAACCATATATACTGAAAAAAAACTACCTGTAATTGTTGTAGATCGTGTCCACGATTGTCCCGAATTTGTTGAATACCATAGACCTTCACCAGAAGAACCTGCAATCGCATTTGTTCCAACCATATATACTGAATAAAAACTAACTGTATCTGTAGTTTGTGTAGTTTGTGTCCACGATTGTCCCGAATTTGTTGAATACCATATACCTGTACCAGAACGAGAACCTGCAATCGCATTTGTTCCAACCATATATACTGAGCTAAAAGTACCTGTTGTCCACGATTGTGTCCACGATTGTCCCGAATTTGTTGAATACCATAGACCTGCACTAGAAGAAGAACCTGCAATCGCATTTGTTCCAACCATATATACTGAATAAAAACCTGTTTTTGTACCTGTATCTGTATTTGGATTTATTCGTGTCCACGATTGTCCCGAATTTGTTGAATACCATAGACCTGTAGTACTAGAAGAACCTGCAATCGCAGTTGTTCCAACCATACATACTGAGTTAAAACTACCTGTAACTGTAGTAGATTGTGTCCACGATTGTCCCGAATTTGTTGAATACCATAGACCTGTATTAGAACTAGAACCTGCAATTGCATTTGTTCCAACCATATATACTGGATAAAAACTACCTATAATACCTGTAGGTGTAGAACTACTACTGTAAGTTGAAACATTATATGTTGACATTTATAAATTACACATATATTATTTTATTTATCTTAAATTTTACGCATTTATTAAAAAAATACTATTTATAACATTTGAATTTTACTATTTATCTTCTTTTTTGATTTCATCTTACTTATTTTTTTTTATTTCTAATACCAATCCGGTAAATCAGCTACAATTAAAACTAAAAACAAGTATTTCTATACATAAATGGCGATTATTGGGAAAGGTACATGTTTTTTATAACATCTATATTTTTCGCAAAATCTTGGAAAATATATTTTTCTAAATGTTCTTCTTTTTTTTCTAAAAAATATTTATATATATATGAATTTTTTTTCATCAGATTTGAAAACAAATATTAAACAAAATTTAAAAACATTTTCTCAATTAAAATCTGTATATGGAATAGATGCAATATACAGAACAGGAGAATTTGAATATTTTTCAGAAAAAAGCAAAAAACTAAATCTTGAAGGCGTTCCAAAAAGTAGACCTACATTAAAATTATCTGAAATGTATGAAGAAAATACAATCAAGGATGAAGATATTTTAGAACCAATCTGGTATTCCACTAATATACATGATTCTATACAATACTGCAATAGACAAGGTAAAATAAATTGCGAAACGTATAAATATATTCCGTATGATAAAAGTCTAATTAAAGGAAAAAAACTTTTATTTTTAGATTTAACAGGAAAAAAAATTGGTGACAAATATATTTTGAATGTACCTTTAATTAAACAAATTTATAATTATATACTAGAGAAATGGAGAGGTACTATTCTTGATGATAACACAAATGGTCTTATTGGTGATAATGATGTTATTATTAATAATGAAGAAAAATATATGTGCGTTGATAATCCTTGTCAAAATACATTTTCAATAAATGAAATTATTAACGCATATGGTTATAATGATGGAACTCGTGATTCAGAACATTATATAGATAAATTTTTTACGATTGAATTGTTTCATCTCATAAGAGATTTAGGGATTGAAGAAGAACTAAATTGCGTATTTATGGGATATTTTGAAAGTAACATATTATCTAGAGACACGTATTTACCAGCTGAACTTGCGATGCCATATAAATGTGCTATTAATAAAAATTATATGTATTTTGATGGATTAGAAGTTAAAGACCTACGTTTGGTTAAAAAACGTAAATTAACAGGAGGTAAAAAAATCAAAACCAAAATCAAAACCAAAATCAAAACCAAAATCAAAACCAAAATCAAAACCAAAATCAAAAAAAACAAAACAAAAAAGGTATAAAAAGATACTTTAATACATAATATGAAACTCAGATATTTTTCAGATTTACATTTAGAATTTATTAAACCGAATAAAATAGAGCAATTCATTAGACAAATTCCATCTGGTATAGATGAAATATGTATATTAGCAGGAGACATCGGCAATCCGTATCAAACAAATTACGATATTTTTATGAAGTTTATAAGTAAAAATTTCAAAAAAACGTTTGTCATTTCAGGAAATCATGAATATTATAATAAAACAAAAACGATACAAGAAACGAATGAATTTATGGAAGAATATTTTCAACAATTTGATAATATTCGTTTTTTGAATAATAATTATGAAATCTATGAAAATTATTGTTTTATCGGGACTACATTATGGAGTCATATTACGAATCCAATATATGAAATAAACGACACATGTAGTATTCCACATTTTAATTATATTCAATATAATAAGTTAAACAGGGTTTGTGTTGAGTTTTTGGAAGACGCAATACAAAAGAACGACAATTGTATTATTATAACACATCACGTGCCTTCTGAATCTTTGATTGATACAAAATATAAAACAAAACAAATGCTACCATACAATCCATGGTTTTATTGTAATATGGATGAATTGATTGAAAAAAAAGACATAAAATGTTGGATTTATGGACATACTCATACACCTTCTAACGTTATTATAAATGAAATCCCATTTTTATGTAATCCGATTGGTTATCCGAATGAAAATAAAATAGATTTTCAAAAAACCTTTACAATCGAGCTTCCCTAAACATTTTCTCATTTCATGTGAAAACGATTAATTTATTGTAAATAAAATAATCTATAAAGAATATTAGAATGAATTCATAATATATGGATTCTCTTCATTTTGAAAAAATTATTCTATATGAAATTGCGGAGTGTTTTGTATGTAAAGATAGCGGATGGCAGTTAACAAAAGAACTTGGGTTTTACAAATGTTCGCCCGCACGTGATTATCTTGTTAAATGGTTTGAAAAAGAGGGGAAATGGTCTCTTTATTTTACTCATTATGAAGATGTTGAGTTTGAAAATCAATTCACAACAAAATTATTAATTACTGTAGATACGATTTTTGAGGTGCTTGATTACATTTGTAAAAATAAAACTCTTCATTACAACTAAAAAAGTTTACATGAACATAAGCATCGATAAAAATAGTGAATAAAATTGTTCGATTTTCAATTCCAAAAATTTCCGAAAAAAATTGAATATTTATAAAAAAAATTGAATCGAATTTTTTCTAAATATTGAATACAATTGAATACAAATGGAAAGTTATAATATGGACCCAACATTTTTCGACGAGACCTTTTTGAACAGAATGAAGCAACTACCTTATGGAAAAATCAAGGTAATGCAGATAATGTCTGAAATAAAAGCGCAGAAACCTGATTTAAGTATCGATGTGTTCCTTTGTATATTGGACAAGTTCATTTCCCCATGGACATC
>Ga0214919_10005097_pt1 | contig 18850 bp, 17 predicted proteins | sample LL1503_MetaG_FD_177994 | JGI IMG/M metagenome (GOLD analysis project Ga0214919, IMG submission 177994) | Freshwater microbial communities from Lake Lanier, Atlanta, Georgia, United States - LL-1503 | ecosystem: Environmental > Aquatic > Freshwater > Lake | place: USA: Georgia | collected...
GCTGGGCCAAGGTAAGGCTTTGCCCATCATTTATCGTGTTTTTGATATGAACGATGCTGCGCTGGCCCACGGTTTGATGGAGTCTTCAGTGCATATCGGCAAGATCATGCTGAAGGTACATGGCGATGCGAATAAATGATCACTTTGATGAGTAGGCCGATCTTGGTATTTTTTTTACAAAAAAGTTGTGTCGACCCGACAAAAAATTAACCCCAAGTTTGCATATGGCCCACAAATGAGCCCTACAATGATTACACTTTTCCAAATCTTCCACCCAGAATTAAACAATTTTTGAGTCTTGACCGACTTTATTGACCTGAAAGATAAACATGTCGAATGCACTGTTAGACAACCAAAGCATTACCATTGGTCAAGGTGTGACCTTCAAAGGTTCGCTGAATGTTCCCAGCAAAGCCGTGATCAACGGCACCGTGGACGGTGATCTAACGGCCGATGAGTTGGAAATTGGCCCGACTGGAAAAATAACGGGTCTGATCACTGCTCGCAAAATAGATGTGCAAGGCGAACTGCATCAGGTGATCACTTGTAAAGACCATTTGATGATTCGTTCCACGGGTAAAGTCAGTGGTGCCATTGAATACTCGGAAATCGAAATCGAACGTGGCGGTCAATTCCGTGGTGAAATGAAACAAGTGGGTATCAAAACTTTCGGTTGATATTTGCTCATTGCAAGATATTTAGCTCCCATCCTGAGCGCTACCTTTGAATTAATTTAATTGTCATCACCGAGCACATTGCTTTTATGCAAGCTTCGCCGGTTTGATGAGTCCAGATCTGCAACTTGAAAATCAGCTTGTAACAAGACGTGATCTTGAGTGGTTGTTTTTCGCATGCTTCTAGCAGGATCTCTATCAACCACCACATTTGATTTGTTGAAGTGACAAGCCCACTGCTGATAGGATCGGGGTTTTATTCCAAGAGGTTTTGATGGAATCTGCCAACCCAGAAGAGTTAATGGAAACACATTCGGATCCATTTAAATCCCGCTGTGCATTGCTGGTGTCGTTGTTGGCAATGGTTCTGGCCTTGGCCAGCTTGGGCGGGAGCAATGCTTCTAAAGAAGCAACGATGCACAATATTTTGGCTTCCAATGCTTACGCCTTTTATCAAGCTAAAAATATTCGGCAAACCAGCTATAAATTGGCGGCAGATGACTTCCAAGTGATTTTGGCGCAAGAAAAACTCAGCCCAGCAACCCGCGAGCTGGTCGAGGGTAAATTGCAGTCTTATAAAAAGAACATCGAAAGGTATGAGTCCGAACCCGATACCAAAGAAGGCAAAAAAGAATTGATGCTGCAAGCCAAAGAACATGAGCATGAGCGTGACCTTGCGTTGCGCCGCGATCCTTGGTTTGACTATGCCGAGGCATTGCTCCAAATTTCAATTGTTTTGACATCCGTGGCCCTGATCACGGGAGTGGGTTTGTTGCTCGGTGCTTCATTGACCTTGGGGGGATTGGGTGTTTTCTGCACGCTCAATGGCTACCTTCTTTTCATTTGATTGATCCTTCATTTTTTAATTGAGTTGTTGACATGGCCACTTCTGCAAATGATTTACCAAGTTTGACCATTGGTTCTGGTGTGACTGCCAAGGGTGTGTTGCATGTGCCAGGAAAAGCCACCGTCTATGGCACGATTGAAGGCGAATTGACGGCTGATGAGGTCCTGGTGGGCTCTACCGGCAAAGTCCACGGAAAGCTGAGGGCAAGGCGTGTGGATGTTTTGGGCCAACTTGGCGAAACCATCGATTGTCAAGAGTCATTGGTGATTCGCCAAAGTGGCAAGGTCACTGGTAAGCTGGACTATTCAGAAATCGAAATTGAAAAGGGCGGCGAATTCGTCGGTCAATTGAACAAACGCGGTTAATACCGTGCTTCGTTTGCTGACATGGCCAATACCAGCGCTCTTGATCTGGTCTGGCACATGGCTGATTTTTACCCTTTTAAATAGCTCATTTTTGCCATCACCCTGGCCCTGGATGGCCGCCACCGCCACAGGGTTGGTGTGCAGCGTATTGGGCGGTACGCGGATGCGGCAAGTCGTTTTGGCTTTGGGATTTCCCATGTCTTGGTGGATTTCCTCTTCGGCACCGATGCCAGCCTGGGCCTGGCTATTGCCTTTGGTTTTGGCCTTGCTGATTTACCCCGTTCACTCATGGCGTGATGCGCCTTTGTTTCCGACACCACTGAACGCTCTGAGGGAATTGCCTCTACAAGCCCCCTTAAAAGACGGCGCAGTCATCATGGATGCAGGCTGTGGTTTGGGTGATGGATTGAGGGCCTTGCGCTTGGCATACCCCAGCGCAGATTTCTGGGGGATTGATGCCAGTTGGCCATTGCGATGGCTGTGTGCCGTTCGCTGCCCTTGGGCCCGAATATGGTTTGCAGATATCTGGAAGGCTTCTTGGGCCGAATGCGATATGGTCTATTTGTTTCAAAGACCCGAAACCATGGAGCGTGCGGCCCTGAAGGCTTCACAAGAACTCAAACGCGGCGCATGGATGGTCAGTTTAGAGTTTGAGGCCCAGGGTCTGGTGCCCACCGCAGTGGGCAAAGCCAGTGAAAACCGACCTATTTGGTTGTATCAGCAACCGTTTCAATGGGTCCATCAGAAAAACAAATCCGCCTGATGGCCATGGTTCTCCTGCAATGGCGCCAATGAGACGGGCATTTGTCAATGCGGGTTCATGTTTTGCGCTGGCGCTGGGTGATGCATCAAGCGATCTGTCCATGCGATGGCCAGCGCACTGAGCAAAAATGTGAGGTGAATCAGTGTTTGCCACAGCAAAACTTTCTCGCTGTAATTTTCTGCGTTGATAAAAGATTTCAGCAAGTGGATGGATGAAATGCCAATGATGGCGGTGCTCAGCTTGACCTTGAGCACAGAGGCATTGACATGGCTGAGCCACTCAGGTTGATCCGGGTGATGCTCCAGGTACATTCTCGACACAAATGTCTCATAGCCGCCCACGATCACCATGATCAATAAGTTGGAAATCATGACAACGTCAATCAATCCCAGAACCACCAGCATGATCAGGGTTTCATTCAGTCCTTCTAAAGCGCCAGCACTTTTGTAGCCAATGCTGCCGACCAAGGCTTGCACAGCGGTTTGGCTGCCGAAAGCGGCCTCCATCAGATGGATCAGTTCAATCCAAAAGTGGTAAACATAAACGCATTGGGCCAAAACCAAGCCAAGGTACAGGGGTAATTGAAGCCAGCGGCTGGCAAAAATAAAATTGGCCAAGCGTCCGGTGCGTTGATGGGGCAGGTCGTGTTGCATGATCAAAGAGATGTCATTGGTTTCATTGATGCTATTGTCTTGCACTTTGAACGCTCGTCAAGGGCAGAGTCGTGAGCCGGCGTTGATCAACTCTGTCTGCCGGTCTTTTTAAAAATTGCTTTAGGGATTGTTCAATGCTATTCGATAAAAATGACGCTCAACTGGTCCTCTTGTCTTGCCAGGAAGAGGTGTGCGCCAAAAGCACAGACTCTGAAGAATTTTCCATACAAGTTCAAAAGTTGGCCAGCGTGGCCCACATCTTTCAGGTACCCATTTGGTCGGTGGTTCACATGCCCAACGTTTGGGGGCCATACATGAAAGTGTGTCAACCCTTTTGTGATCGGCCGATTGAAAGTGCCTTGTTCAGTGCCTCTGATATCTTGACCCCACACCTCAACCCCATTCGCAGCCATTCTGCGGGTAACGCGCGCAGCTTGCCTAAACACCTTCAAAAACCAGTTGATCATGCTGAGCCTCAACGGCCCGTCATCATTTTGGCGGGTTGCGAAGTTCATGTGGGCGTCGTTCAAACCGCCCTGGATTTGATGGATTTGGGCTATGAGCCCATGGCCGTAGTCGATGCTTGTACTGCGATTCAGCCAAGAGATCGGGATGCTGCATTTGATCGATTGGCTGCGGCCGGCGTCGAGTTGACAACGGTTGAAATGTTGTGCATGGAGTGGTTGCGCTCCAGCAAGGCCACAGAGAGCTTGGCGGTGATGAAGGCGCTTGGCAAGTCTTAAAACGCAATCTCGGTTTCAAAGGGCCAACGTCAGGTGAATGAAAGTGGCGGATGCCCATAATCTGGTGTGACAAAAATGGAGACTTCCCCGTGAATAAATACGCCCATTTTTACCAACAATCATTGAATCAACCAGAGGAATTCTGGCGTGAACAAAGCTTGTTGATTGATTGGAAAACTTCACCGCCTGAGGTCTTGAATTATCAAAATCCCCCATTCGCAAAATGGTTTGCTGGGGGCACCACCAATCTCTGCCACAACGCTGTGGATCGCCATTTGCCAGCGCAGGCAAATGCACCCGCCTTGATTTTTGTGTCGACCGAGACGGATGTTGAAAAGGTCTACACATTTGGTGAGTTGAGCCAAGAAGTGCAAAGAATGGCTGCCATTTTGCAAACCTTGGGTGTGAACAAGGGCGACCGGGTATTGATTTACATGCCCATGATCGCTGAAGCAGCCTTTGCCATGTTGGCTTGTGGACGCATAGGTGCCATTCATTCCGTGGTCTTTGGTGGTTTTGCCTCGCATTCTTTGGCAACCCGCATTGATGACGCAACCCCATGTTTGATCATCAGTGCCGATGCCGGCTCGCGTGGCGGGAAATTGGTGCCTTACAAGCCCTTATTGGATGAGGCCATCTCATTGAGCCATCATCAGCCTGAGGCCGTTTTGATGGTGAATCGAGGCCTGGTCCCCTACGCGTCCCACGCCGAGCGTGACCATGATTACCAAGCGTTGCGACAAACTCACATGCAGGCAAAAGTAGATTGTGTGTGGGTGGACAGCACCCATCCCAGCTATACCCTGTACACATCGGGCACCACCGGAAAGCCCAAAGGTGTTCAGCGTGACACGGGGGGATATGCGGTTGCGCTGGCAGCCAGCATGAAGCATATTTTCAATGCAAAGGCAGGGGAAACTTATTTTTCAACCAGCGATATTGGCTGGGTGGTTGGGCACAGCTACATCATTTACGGACCTTTGATGGCGGGCATGGCCACCATCATGTATGAGGGATTGCCCATTCGACCAGACGGCGGCATCTGGTGGAAATTGGTTGAAAAATACAAAGTCAACATCATGTTCAGCGCGCCCACCGCTGTGCGTGTGTTGAAAAAACAAGACCCAGCCTTCTTGTCCAAATACGACCTGTCTAGCTTGCGCGCCCTTTATTTGGCGGGCGAACCCCTGGACGAGCCCACGGCCCAGTGGATTTCAAGCAGCTTGGGCAAACCCATCATCGACAATTATTGGCAAACCGAAACGGGTTGGCCTATCCTCACGGTGCCAAGCGGTGTTGAAAACTTACCTACGAAGTTCGGCAGTCCCGGTATACCCATGTATGGCTACAACATCAAACTGTTTGATGAAACCACCGGCCAGGAGCTGATCGAGCCTCATCAAAAAGGGGTTGTCGCCATTGAGGGACCCTTGCCGCCAGGATGCATGCAAACCGTCTGGCAAGACGATGCGCGCTTTGTCAATACATATTGGACCAGCATCCCTGGCAAACAAGTCTATTCCACCTTCGACTGGGGAATCCGGGATGCAGATGGCTACTATTTCATATTGGGCAGAACCGACGATGTGATCAATGTCGCAGGCCACCGATTGGGCACCCGTGAAATCGAGGAATGCATATCCAGCCACCCCAATGTTTCTGAAGTTGCCGTGGTTGGTGTGGCTGATCAACTCAAGGGCCAAGTGGCCATGGGATTTGTGATCCCCAGAGACACCAGCGAACTTCAAACGGATGCATCCAAGTTGAGATTTGAGGGCGAAATCATGAAACTGGTTGATTCCCAGTTGGGTGCCGTGGCCAGACCCTCGCGGATCTTCGTGGTGTCTGCTTTGCCCAAGACCCGCAGTGGAAAACTGTTGCGCCGTGCCTTACAAGCTGTTTGCGAAAAACGCGATCCTGGTGACTTGACCACCATGGAAGACCCCAGTGCTTTGGAGCAGGTCAAACAACAAGTGGGTTGACCACAGGCAGTTGACGATAACTTTAGAACTAGGGCCTGGCCAAAAAAATCAATGGCACAATGACCGTTGTACTAAGGCCCTTCCCAGCCACAGTCGCATCCGCCAATCGGTTTAGCCGTGTCGCGGAAGGTTTTTTTCAACCAGCTTATGCGCCCTCAAGGGGTGCGGAGGTCAGCGAAATGAGTGATCCATCTCAGGGCGGAACATCCGTCTACCAATCTTATTCTGGCAATACCTACCTGTTCGGTGGAAACGCCCCGTACGTCGAAGAGATGTACGAAAACTACCTCACCAACCCTGGCAGCGTTCCTGACTCATGGCGGTCATATTTTGACGCTTTGCAGCACGTGAATGCGGTCGATGGCAGTCAAGCCAAAGATGTGGCGCATTTGCCTGTGGTCAATGCATTCGCTGAGCGTGCCAAATCCGGCGGAACCCGTGTGGTTATGGCCAGCAACGACTTGGAGATGGGGCGCAAACGCACGGCGGCTCAGCAGTTGATTGCAGCTTACCGAAATGTGGGGCAAAGGTGGGCCGATTTAGACCCGCTTCAACGCACGGAGCGTCCGCATATTCCAGAGTTGGAGCCGTCCTTTTATGGTTTTTCGGACGCTGATCAAGAAACCATCTTTGACACCAGCAATACATTTTTCGGTCGCGATCGGATGAGTTTGCGAGAACTGATCAACGCACTGCGTGACACGTATTGCGGGACTTTGGGCCCAGAGTACATGTACACCTCTGACATGACCCAAAAACGTTGGTGGCAGCAAAAGTTAGAAAGCATTCGCAGCAAGCCCAATTTCACGGCTGAAAAGAAGAAACACATCCTGGATCGTCTGACTGCGGCTGAAGGCTTGGAGCGCTTTTTACACACCAAATATGTGGGGCAAAAACGTTTCTCTTTGGAGGGTGGTGAGAGTTTTATTGCGGCCATGGATGAGTTGATCCAAGGTGCTGGCTCCCTTGGCGTCCAAGAGGTTGTGATTGGTATGGCCCACCGGGGTCGTTTGAATGTGCTGGTCAACACCATGGGCAAGTTGCCCAAAGATTTGTTTGCCGAGTTTGACCACACAGCCCCGGAAGAGTTGCCTTCTGGCGACGTCAAATATCACCAAGGTTTTAGCTCTGATGTGACCACCCCAGGTGGTCCCGTTCACCTGTCCTTGGCCTTCAACCCATCGCATTTGGAAATTGTGAACCCCGTTGTGGAGGGCTCTGTTCGAGCCCGCATGGACCGCCGTGGAGACCCCAAAGGGGACCAGGTATTGCCCGTGTTGGTGCACGGTGATGCCGCTTTTGGTGGGCAGGGCGTGAACCAAGAAACCTTGGCCTTGGCCCAAACCCGTGGCTACACCACCGGTGGAACCGTTCACATCATCATCAACAATCAAATTGGATTCACCACCTCTGACCCCAGAGATATGCGATCGTCTGTGTTTTGCACCGATATCGTCAAAATGGTTGAAGCACCGGTGTTGCATGTGAATGGCGATGATCCCGAGGCCGTCGTGTTGGCTACCCAGTTGGCCCTCGAGTTTCGAATGACTTTCCGGCAAGATGTAGTGGTAGACATCACCTGCTTTAGAAAACTGGGACACAACGAGCAAGACACCCCCAGCCTGACCCAACCGTTGATGTACAAAAAAATATCAGCGCACCCAGGCACCAGAAAACACTATGCCGACAAACTGGCAACCCAAGGTCTGGGCGACCAACTGGGCGACGACATGGTCAAAGCCTGTCGACAGGCTTTGGATGAAGGACGGCACACATCAGACCCTGTCCTCACCAATTTCAAAACTAAATTTACAGTGGACTGGTCTCCTTACTTGGGGAAAAAGTGGACCGATGCCGGCGATACGGCTATTCCCCTGGCAGAGTGGAAGCGATTGGCGGAAAAAATCACCACCTTGCCATCCTCGATCACCCCCCACCAACTGGTCAAAAAAGTCTATGACGATCGCGCTGCCATGGGGCGGGGTGATATTCCCGTGGATTGGGGCATGGGCGAGCACATGGCATTTGCCTCGTTGGTATCGTCAGGTTATCCCATTCGTTTGTCTGGTGAAGACTCAGGTCGTGGAACGTTCACGCACCGGCATGCCGTTGTCCATGATCAAAGCCGCGAGAAATGGGACACGGGTACGTACGTGCCCTTGGAAAACGTCAGTGACAAGCAAGCACCCTTTGTGGTCATCGACTCCATCCTTTCGGAAGAGGCTGTATTGGGCTTTGAGTATGGTTATTCATCGAATGACCCCAATACCTTGGTCATTTGGGAGGCCCAGTTTGGTGATTTCGCCAACGGTGCGCAAGTGGTGATTGACCAATTCATCGCTTCAGGGGAGGTGAAGTGGGGCCGCGTGAATGGCATCACTTTGATGCTGCCCCATGGTTATGAAGGCCAAGGCCCCGAACACAGTTCGGCTCGGGTCGAGCGCTTCATGCAATTGGCGGCTGACACCAATATGCAAATTGTTCAACCCACCACGGCCAGTCAAATCTTCCATGTGTTGCGACGCCAAATGGTGCGCAATTTGCGCAAGCCGCTGATCATCTTCACGCCCAAATCTTTGTTGCGAAACAAGGACGCTGCGTCCCCTGTGTCAGAGTTCACCAAGGGGGGATTCCAAACCATCATCCCTGAAAATGCCGACCTCAAAAACGACAAGGTCAAACGCATTTTGGTGTGCTCTGGCAAGGTTTATTACGACTTGGCCAAGAAGCGAGATGAAAAAGGGCATGACGATACGGCCATTCTGCGTTTGGAGCAGTTGTACCCATTCCCTCACAAAGCTTTTGCCAATGAACTGAAAAAATACCCCAATGCGGCAGAAATTGTGTGGTGTCAAGACGAACCGCAAAACCAAGGGGCTTGGTTCTTTATTCAGCACAACATCCACGAAAACATGGTTGAGGGTCAAAAGCTGGGTTATGCAGGCCGCACGGCATCCGCCTCGCCTGCGGTCGGCTATTCGCACTTGCATCAGGACCAACAAAGGGCTTTGGTCGATGCGGCTTTTGCCAAGCTCAAGGGCTTTGTCCTAACGAAATGAAATCTGTCGTGAGTCCCTCAGGGGCCGCTGAAAAAACCAATCCTAGGAAATACACATGTCGATCGTAGAAATAAAGGTCCCGCAATTATCCGAATCAGTGGCCGAGGCCACGATGTTGCAATGGAAAAAGAAGGTAGGAGATACCGTATCTGTCGATGAAATTTTGATTGAAATTGAAACCGATAAAGTTGTTTTGGAAGTGCCTGCACCTGCGGCAGGCGTTTTGTCCGAAATTTTGGTGACAGATGGCGGCACGGTCATTGCAGAGCAATTGATTGCCCGTATTGATACCGATGGAAAAATGTCGGCATCCAATCCATCTGCCGCGGCTGTTGCGGCACCGGTGGCCAAGGCCGCGAACGTGCCGGCTGATACGAGCAAAGCCAATGTGGCCATGCCAGCCGCAGCCAAATTGATGGCCGACCATGCTTTGTCTGCTGGCTCTATATCTGGTACCGGAAAAGACGGTCGCATCACCAAAGGTGATGTACTGGGTGCTGTCGCCAGTGGCGCCAGGCCTGTCGTTGTCCCCGCATCGATACCGACAGGTGCGTTACCCACATCTTTGCCGCAAGTTGTCGGCCCCACTGTGGATTTGGGGGATCGTCCTGAACAGCGTGTTCCCATGAGCCGCTTGCGGGCACGGGTGGCGGAGCGCTTGCTCCAGTCGCAGTCGACCAATGCCATTTTGACCACGTTCAACGAGGTCAACATGGCGCCAGTGATGGAGATGAGAAAACGTTTCCAGGAGAAGTTCGAAAAAGAGCATGGCGTAAAAATTGGCTTCATGAGTTTCTTTGTCAAAGCAGCTGTCCATGCTTTGAAAAAATACCCGGTGCTCAATGCCTCAGTGGATGGAAGCGATATCGTCTACCACGGCTATTTCGACATTGGCATCGCTGTTGGATCCCCCAGGGGGTTGGTGGTGCCCATCTTGCGCAATGCCGACCAAATGAGCTTTGCCGAAATTGAAAAGAAAATTTCGGAATTTGGCGCCAAAGCCCGTGATGGAAAATTGGGCATCGAGGACATGACCGGCGGTACCTTCTCTATCAGCAACGGCGGCACCTTCGGCTCCATGATGTCCACCCCGATCATCAACCCACCGCAATCGGCTATTTTGGGTGTGCACGCCACCAAAGACCGCGCCATGGTGGAAAACGGTCAAGTGGTGGTGCGTCCCATGAACTACTTCGCCATGTCTTACGACCACCGCATCATTGACGGTCGCGAGGCTGTTCTGGGTTTGGTGGCCATGAAGGAAGCGTTAGAAGACCCAGCACGTTTGTTGTTTGACATTTAAGGTAATCAACATGAGCAAAGCATTCGACGTCATCGTCATTGGTGCGGGTCCTGGCGGCTACATTGCCGCCATCCGTGCGGCCCAACTGGGTTTTCAAGTCGCTTGCATAGACGAGTGGCAAAGCGCTACCGGTGGCCCCGCACTTGGTGGCACTTGCACCAACGTGGGTTGCATCCCGTCTAAAGCCTTGCTGCAATCATCTGAACACTTTGACCACGCCAACCACCACTTTGCCGAGCACGGCATCACAGCCAACGGCGTGAAGATGGACGTGGCGCAAATGCTCAAACGCAAAGACACCGTGGTCAAGCAAAACAACGATGGCATCTTGTTTTTGTTCAAGAAAAACAAGGTCACGTTCTTCCATGGCCGTGGTGCGTTTGCCAGCAAATCCGATGTAGGCTATGAAATCAAGGTGTCAGGCAAAACCGAAGAGTCCCTGACTGCCAAACACGTCATCATTGCCACCGGTTCCAGCGCCCGTGCCTTTCCCGGCACACCGTTTGACGAAGTCAATGTGCTGTCCAACGACGGCGCTTTGCGTGTGGGCACGGTTCCCAACAAATTAGCCCTCATTGGCTCGGGCGTGATTGGCTTGGAAATGGGTTCGGTGTGGCGACGCTTGGGCGCTGAAGTCACCATCCTTGAAGGACTGCCCACCTTCCTCGGCGCGGTGGACGAACAAATCGCCAAAGAAGCCAAAAAGGCTTTTGACAAGCAAGGATTGAAAATTGAGCTTGGCGTGAAAGTTGGCGAGATCGTCAACGCCAAAAAAGGCGTGACCGTCAACTACACCAATGCCAAAGGCGAAGCGGTGAAGTTGGACGCCGACAAGCTCATTGTGAGCATTGGTCGTGTGCCCAACACCACGGGCCTGCACCCTGACGCGGTGGGCTTGGCGCTTGACGAACGTGGTGCCATCGTGGTGGACGCCGATTGCAAAACCAATTTGGCAGGTGTCTGGGCTGTGGGCGATGTGGTGCGTGGCCCCATGCTGGCGCACAAAGCAGAAGAAGAGGGCGTGGCCGTGGCTGAGCGCATCGCCGGTCAACACGGCCATGTGAACTTCAACACCATCCCTTGGGTGATCTACACCAGCCCCGAGATCGCTTGGGTGGGCCGCACCGAGCAACAGCTCAAGGCCGATGGTGTGGCTTACAAGGCTGGCACCTTCCCGTTCTTGGCCAATGGCCGTGCCCGTGCTTTGGGCGACACCACTGGCATGGTGAAGTTCTTGGCGGACGCCACAACCGACGAAATCTTGGGCGTACACATGGTCGGACCGCAGGTGTCGGAGTTGATCTCTGAAGCGGTGGTGGCCATGGAGTTCAAGGCCAGCGCGGAAGACATCGCCCGCATTTGCCATGCCCACCCGTCTTTGAGCGAGGCCACCAAGGAAGCGGCTTTGGCGGTGGATAAAAGGACACTTAACTTTTAAAGCCCCGCCACCGTGATCAAGACCCGTCGTCCTTGGCGGGTTTTTTTTTGAGCCCACCAGGGTCTGATCATGGGCTGGAAAAATTGAATCGCGTTATCTAGCCCAAGGCACAATCGGAACCATTCATGTCTGTTCACCAAATTTACCTTCAAGAATTGTCTAAACGGGGTCATGTGAGTGACCCAGCACAACTGCGTGCGGTGGCCGCTTTGGATCGCTGTGCCAGTGATTGGGCCGCTTACAAAAAAAACCGTTCAAACCCCTTTAAAAAATGGATCACTCGATCCGAAATTCCCCGGGGCGTATATATGTATGGGGGTGTAGGTCGTGGAAAAAGCTTTTTAATGGATTGTTTTTTCAATGCGGTTTCGATTGAACGGAAAACGCGTTTGCATTTTCACGAGTTCATGCGCGAAGTACACCGTGAATTGCATGACTTGCAAGGCACGGTCAATCCATTGGATGAGTTGGGTAAACGGATGTCCCAGCGGTTCAAATTGATATGTTTTGACGAATTTCATGTGGCCGACATCACTGACGCCATGATTTTGCACCGCTTGTTGGATGCCCTGTTCAACCATGGCGTGGGTTTTGTCACCACGTCCAATTTCAAGCCCAATGACTTGTACCCCGACGGTTTGCACCGCGACCGCATATTGCCTGCGATTGCCCTGTTGAATCAAAAATTAGAAGTGGTCCACATGGACAATGGAACAGATTACAGACAGCAAACATTAGAGCAAGCCAATCTGTACCAAACGCCTTTGTCGGAAAGTGTGACGCTGGCCATGTCTGATACCTTTTCCAGGTTGGCTGAAAGCGCAGACCAAGACCCTGTACTGCGCATTGAGTCCAGAGATGTGCGCGCTCTGAGGCGCGCTGGAAGCGTGGCTTGGTTTGACTTCAAAACCTTGTGTGGCGGTGCCCGTTCACAAAATGATTACCTGGAGTTGGCCTCCCAATTCCACACCATTTTTCTCAGTGATGTGCCACAGATGCCCATGCGAATGGCCTCTGAGGCCCGGCGCTTCACTTGGCTGATCGATGTTTTGTACGATCGGCGTGTCAAATTGATCATGTCGGCCGAGGTGTCACCAGAACTTTTATACCTCGAAGGCCCGCTGTCTCACGAATTTCCCCGAACCGTTTCTAGGCTTCAGGAAATGCAGTCTTCCGAATACTTGGCCATGGAGAGGCGCCTTGTCGATACGGCACTCACTTGAAATCGCAGCCTTGAAGCCAGTCTTCAATGGCCGTTGGCTGTTTTTGGCTCTTGTTTGGGTTTTCCCTGTCTCTGCTTGGTGTGAATTGCCCAACGCGCTGGTGACCGATTATTCGGTACAGCGACGGGCTACACAAGAAAAATATGAAAAGTCGCTTCGGCTGTGCTATCAGAAATTTGCAGTATCTGATTGCAAGCATAACGCCACTGTGGTGCTCAATGCTGAATTGAGTGCATTGAAAAAAATCGAAGCTGAAAAAATGCAATGGGTGCGTGCTCAAAACACCCAAGAAAAAATGCAAAGTCTGGCAAAGAAAGCGCCAATATCCTCCAACGACGTCGTGGACTCGGCGCTGCCTAAACCATTGGTGGATGTCAAAACACCTGAACCTTCAAAGAAAAGGGACTCCGTTGAACCAGCCGCTGGAGCTGCCCCTAAATCCGCACAAGAAGAACAAGCCCAGCGCAAGAGGTTTGAAGAAAAACAACTTCGTGCCCAACAACATCGCGATGCAGTTGAAAAGCGTTCGGTGGATAAAAATGGGGTCAAATCCACTGAGATCTCACAAACGCCATGACCCAGGAGCCGCACTTTCCGCGCCACAATCCTGGATCCACAGCCCAGGCGCATACCTCACTCACTGAACAAGTGGTCGCGGCCTTTGGCGCAAATGGTTTACTGTCGAGGATGCCAGGACACTTTCTCGTCAGAGAAGGTCAGACCGAAATGGCTTTGGCAGTGGCCCATCAAATAGAGCAGGGCGGCTCATTGGTGATTGAAGCGGGTACCGGTGTGGGGAAAACCTATGCCTACTTGGTTCCAGCCTTGATGAGCGGAGAGCGGCTTTTGCTGTCTACCGCCACCAAAGCTTTGCAGGATCAACTTTTCGACCGTGACTTGCCGACATTGATTGATGCGCTGGGCTTGCCCATCCGTTTGGCATTGTTAAAAGGTCGATCCAACTATTTGTGTACCCATCGCATGCGCCAGCACATGGGGCAAGATATGCATATAGACCGGAATGGTCGAGCGCACATGTCCATCATTGTCAAATGGGCGCAGCAAACCCAGACAGGCGATTTGGCCGAGGTGGGCGGTTTAGATGACCGTTCTCCCATCATTCCCATGGTGACGTCTACCCGGGAAAATTGCTTGGGGTCCAACTGTCCCGATTTCAAATCTTGCCATGTGTTGGAGGCCAGGCGCAAAGCCATGGCCGCAGATGTGGTGGTGGTCAATCACCATTTGTTTTTTGCTGACATGGCCGTTCGCGAAGCCTCCATGTCTGAGTTATTGCCTTCGGCCCGGGTGGTCATTTTTGATGAAGCGCACCAACTGAATGAAACGGGCGTGGCATTTTTGGGCAAAGACTTATCGAGTGCCCAACTGATTGACTTGCGGCGTGATGTTTTGATCGCCGGATTGCAAATGGCGCGTGGATTGGTCGATTGGAATGGTTTGTGCGGCAGTTTGGAAAAAGCCGCCCGTGATTGGCGGCTGTCCTTGCCCCAGCAAGTTCCAGGCGGTCGACTGGGCTGGGATCAAACCTCTCCCCTGGGTTGCCACCCACAACTCTGGCAGCAAGTCATGCAAGATGTGGGTGTGGCTTTGTCCCATTTGATATCAGCTTTGGATTCTGTCAGCGAAATAGCCCCTGACTTTGTTCGCTTGTATGAACGGGCCAATGAATTGGCGCGCCGGGTCGATCAGTTTTTACTCCCTGCTGAGGCTGCCGCCGTGCGTTGGGTTGAAGCCTCTGGGCAAATCAAATGCGTTGAATCACCCTTGGACATTGCCGATGCTTTCAGCGCGGAGTTGAACAAAGAGCCACCAGACGCTGGTGAGGGGGTGTTTCCCAAAACCTGGATCTTCACTTCGGCCACCTTGGGGGATGAGCCTTTGTTAAATTGGTTCACCGAACCCATCGGGTTGACCGGCGCAACTGTCATGCGCGTTGCCAGCCCTTTCGATTATCAGCATCAAGCGTTGTTACACATTCCTGTGAACTTTCCCAAGCCAATCGATCCCAATCACAGTTTGGCGGTTGCCAAACTCGCTTCTGAAGGTGCCCGCCGATTGGGTGGGCGCACGCTGGTCTTGACCACCAGCTTGAAAGCGTTGACTGTCATCGGAGAGGAAATCACCCAATTGCTATCGGATGCTTCTGACATTCAAGTGTTGCTACAGGGTCAATGGCCTAAAAGAAGGTTGATGGAGCGTTTTCGCCAAGGCAGCGATGCGGGTGCGCCAGGTTGTGTTTTGGTGGCCTCGGCCAGCTTTTGGGAGGGCTTTGATGTCCCCGGACAAGCATTGCAATTGTTGATCATTGATAAATTGCCTTTTCCCTCCCCCGGTGACCCACTGGTCAAAGCCAGGGGCAGCAGGCTTCAGGCACAAGGAAAGAATGCATTTTCAGATCATTCCTTGCCCGAGGCCATCGTTGCACTGAAACAAGGAGCTGGGCGGTTGATTCGACACGAAACCGACCGGGGTGGTTTGTTGATTGCGGACAACCGATTGCTGAGTGCCTCTTATGGGCGCCGCATTTTGGCGGCGTTACCGCTGATGCAACAGATTGCTCAGACTGAGGATTTCTGGGATGCACTGGTGAACATCACCACAGCTTCCACCAAGGCTTCTTGAGAGGGTCTGCTGTGGGGGCGACTTTCACGATGGGTTTTCCCAGCAAAGGGCTGTTGGGAAAATTCTTTTCCAATACTCGCTTGTTGTCGTCCCTCAAAGCACTCAGGCCCAGGGTGTCGTAGCAACGCATCAAAATGCCCAAAGCTTCCTCGATGGATTCAGACGTCGGGAAGTCTTGCACCACTGTTTGAGCCCTGTTCACAGCGGCAACACAGGCACCTGTTCTCAAATAGTATTTGGCCACATTCAACTCAGACCTGGCCAAAGTATTGACGATGTACTGCATTCGGGCAATCGAATCAGCAGCGTAGCGAGAGTCTGGAAAGCGTGTTACCAATTCTTTGAAGGCTTCGAATGATTGGCGTGCGGCCATTTGATCGCGCTCAGACAAATCGGGTTTCAAAATGCCCCCCAGCAAACCCAAATCGTCATTGAAATTAATAGTGCCTTTCAGGTACAGGGCGTAATCCAAGGCGGGGTTCACAGGGTTGAGGCGAATGAACCGATCTAAAGTGGCCACGGCCAAAATGGGTTCATTGTTTTTAAATTGCGCAAATGCTTTTTCAAGCTGAGCCTGTTGCGACAACACCGTGCCAGCAGCCCGCCCCTCGAGCTTGTCATACAGGCCAATGGCCTTTTCATAGGCGCCAGCAGCCATTTCACTTTTGGCTTCTTCGTGTAGTTTTTCAACGGTCCACCCGGCCGTGGGGTCGGCATTCGATGCGCAACCCACCACCAGCCACAGCAGGATCATTAAGCTTGATAATCGAAGGAATCTCAACATTCTTACACCTTGTCTAACTCGACCTCCCCATTATCGATCATGTCCAAACCCAGCACCCCCGCCACGGAGGGCATGGTGGATGAAGATTTGTTGGATGGCCCTGATCCTGATGGCGCAGAGGTGGAGTTGAGGCAAATACGCATCACCCCGGATCAGCATGGGATGCGTTTTGATTTGGCTTTGTCTCAAGCACTGAAGGATTTCTCTCGCAGCTTTGTCGGTCAGTTGATTGCTGACCAAAGGGTCCGACCCTTGGAGGGTTTGTCTGCATTCAAACCATCCTCCAAAGTCAAGTCTGGGCAAGGGTTTGAAGTAGAGATCAGACCTACATTGCAAAGCCAGGCCTTTCAAGCCCAAGAGATGGCGATCGAGACGGTATATGTGGATGAACATTTGCGCGTGATTGCCAAGCCTGCTGGATTGGTGGTGCATCCCGCGCCGGGGAATTGGTCGGGTACCTTGCTCAACGGTTTATTGGCTTTGGACGCATCTTCTTGGCTCACACCCAGGGCGGGCATTGTTCACCGCCTGGACAAAGACACCAGTGGTTTGATGGTCATTGCGCGCAGCCGTGCTTGCATGGATGCCTTGGTGGGTTTGATATCGAAGCGTCAGGTGCACCGCCAGTATTTGGCTTTGGCCCACCGATCCTGGCAAGGCGGCGCGCGCGATGTTGATTTGCCGATTGGAAGAGACCCGCGCCAACGTTTGCGCATGGCGGTGGTGGACTTGTCTCGGCACCCCGGAAAAATCGCTCAAACCCACGTGGCGTGTTTGGCCCGCAACGAGGATGTGAGTTTGCTCCATTGCACCTTGTCCACCGGGAGAACCCATCAAATTCGGGTCCATTTGTCCCATTTGGGGCACCCTCTGGTGGGGGATACGCTATACGGCGGAAAAACCAACGCGGACATACAACGCCAGGCTTTGCATGCGCACAAACTGGGGTTCATCCACCCCATGACCGGTGAAACTTGCGAATGGCAATTGCCGTTGCCGTCAGACATTCGCCAAGCCGTTTCTGCGATGGGCCTCAGTTACAATTGACCACGGTTTCACTGAACCCTTCCATCGGCTTTTGAAAACGTACAAGCCATTTTTTTTACGGTTTTTGCCGCCACACCCCATGAACACATCGGATGCCAAACGTGTCCTTGAAACTGCTTTGATTTGCACCCAACAGCCGATTGCGGCCAGGGAGCTGAGCGCACTTTTTCAAGATCAGCTGGGCATGGACACCATCAAAACCCTGCTGTCAGATCTGCAACTCGATTGGGCCCAGCGTGGCGCAGAGTTGGTTCAAGTGGCCACGGGCTGGCGCTTTCAAAGCAGGCCCGAGATGAGGGTGTTTTTGGACCGCCTTCATCCCGAAAAACCACCCAAGTACTCCCGTGCCGCCATGGAAACCCTGGCCATCATTGCCTACCGTCAACCAGCGACCCGCGGGGATATGGAGGACATTCGTGGCGTGACCATCAACTCCATGGTGATCAAACAGCTGGAAGACCGGGGTTGGGTAGAGGTCATTGGGCACCGTGAGACGGTGGGTCGTCCAGCTTTATTTGCCACCACGCGCCAGTTTTTGGATGACCTGGGTTTGTCATCACTGGACCAATTGCCTGCTTTGGAAAATCCGCACAACCCCTTGGACGCACTGGCTTTGCTTGAAGAAAACGGCGGTACTTTGCAACTCAGCTTGGAGAATGCAGAGCAAGAACTTGAAGCTTCAGAAGACCAGGCGCATCCCCCATCATGACCGATCACAACACGGGTCGCCGTTCCAAGCGCGCGCCGGCGGGCAGGGCGGAGGCGAAAGCGGCCTCCGTTGCTATCCGATTTGAAGACGTGATTTCAGGCGAATTTGACGCCGAGCACCAAGCGACTTCTGATGTGCCGCAAAAGCGGGTGTTGTTGCCCCAAGCAGAAAGCCCCAAGCTGCACAAATTACTGGCCCAAGCGGGCCTGGGCTCGAGGATTGAAATGGAGTCCTTGATCACCCAAGGCAAGATCACCGTGAATGATGTCCCGGCCCATGTGGGACAACGGGTGCAAGTGGGTGACCAAGTCAAGCTGTCAGGTAAGCCCTTGAAATTGAGGTTTGCTGCACCGCCTTTGCGGGTCATTGCTTATCACAAGCCTGTGGGTGAAGTGGTCACCATGGATGACCCGCAAAACAGGCCAACGGTGTTTCGAAAGTTGCCCAAGTTGTGGCAAGGCAAATGGCAAGCGGTGGGGCGACTCGACCTCAACACAGAAGGCCTTTTGCTGTTCACCAGTTCCGGTGAATTGGCCAACCAACTGATGCATCCCCGTTTCGGTTTGGAGCGCGAATACGCGGTTCGGGTGTTGGGGGCATTGAGCAACGTGGAAAAG
>Ga0214919_10005098_pt1 | contig 18849 bp, 15 predicted proteins | sample LL1503_MetaG_FD_177994 | JGI IMG/M metagenome (GOLD analysis project Ga0214919, IMG submission 177994) | Freshwater microbial communities from Lake Lanier, Atlanta, Georgia, United States - LL-1503 | ecosystem: Environmental > Aquatic > Freshwater > Lake | place: USA: Georgia | collected...
ACATCGACCTCCTCTTCCAGAGTCAACGTGACGGATTGATCACGCTGGGCCTTTTGAAGGTCACCATCCATGGTGACAATCGCTTTTACGTGTGCAATTGTCCCGGACGGCAAGACTCTTACAGCGTCTCCAGCTGCGACAGAACCGGCGGCAATTCGACCGCAATAGCCCCTAAAGTCCAAATTAGGTCGATTGACCCATTGCACCGGCATGCAAAAAGCGTCTTGTTCAATGTCAGCTGGGCGAATTGTTTCAAGATAAGCCAGTAGGCTTGGACCTTCATACCAAGGAGCTGCGCTGCTAGTACCTATGAGGTTATCCCCGCAAAGCGCTGACAATGGAATAAAGGCGAGATTTGAAAAATCAAGATCTTGTGCAAACATGCGAAAGTCCGCCTGGATGGACTCAAACACCGATTGACTCCAATGTACTAAGTCCATCTTGTTTACCGCAATCACCACATTCCGTATGCCAAGCATATGAACGATACGGCTGTGGCGTCGGGTTTGGGTCAGAAGCCCTTTTCGGGCATCAATCAATATGATCGCTAACTCAGCACCTGACGCGCCGGTTGCCATATTGCAGGTATATTGTTCATGCCCTGGGGTGTCAGCAACGATAAACTTGCGCTTATCGGTTCGGAAAAAACGGTAAGACACGTCAATTGTGATCCCCTGTTCTCGCTCGGCCTGTAAACCATCCAAAAGCAACGCATAGTCCAGCGCAGTTCCCTGCGTACCATGGGCTTGCGAGTCCTTGTGCAAGGCGGCAACATGATCGTCCGGCAAGGAGCCGGTATCCCATAAAAGCCGTCCTATTAGCGTTGACTTACCATCGTCAACGCTACCGCATGTAATGAAAGTCAGCAATTCACTCATGACGGTTCACCCAAAACTGCCGTGGCCCAAAGTAAGAATGCAAAGAGGTCATTAAAAATAGCCCTCTTGCTTCTTGCGTTCCATTGAAGCGGAGCCGTCGTGATCGATTGCGCGCCCCTGACGCTCCGATGATCGAGAAGTCACAGTCTCATGCACAATATCCTCGAGCGTTTTAGCATCGCTCTCGATAGCACCTGACAAGGGATAACAACCCAGCGTGCGAAAGCGGATGGTGCGCATTTGCGGCACTTCGCCCACCTCCAACCGCATCCGCTCGTCGTCGACCATGATCCAAGCACCATTCCTCAGAACGACCGGCCGAGGCTTAGCGAAATAAAGTGGAACAATATCCAACTGCTCTTGTGCAATATATTGCCAGACATCGGCCTCTGTCCAGTTAGACAATGGGAAGACCCGCATCGAGAAGCCGTCCTGCAGCCGGGTATTGGGCAGCGTCCATAGCTCCGGTCTTTGCGCCTTTGGATCCCACCGGTGCCCCGGCCCGCGGATGGAAAAAATCCGCTCTTTAGCCCGCGACTTCTCCTCGTCGCGCCGGGCCCCTCCGATAGCCGCCCTGAATCCATACAAATCGAGCGCCTGCTTGAGCGCCTGCGTTTTCATCACATCGGTGTAATACGATGACCCGTGGTCAAAAGGATTGATGCCATCGGCCACCGCCTGAGAATTGGTGTGAACAATCAAATCCAGATCTGCCCCTTGAGCGACCCGATCTCGGAAGACAATCATCTCGCGAAACTTCCAGGTGGTGTCTATGTGCATCACCGGAAACGGCAACCGCGCCGGAAAAAACGCCTTGCGAGCCAAGTGAAGGAGAACCGTACTGTCCTTGCCGATTGAATACAACATCACCGGCTTATCGCACTCTGCGGCTACCTCCCGAAAGATCTGGATGCTTTCGGCTTCCAGTTTTTGTAATGGCGACATGTACATAGACGACAGCCTACAAATGAGGCTCAGTGAAATTAAGTGCTTGAAGAGACACCACCCCCCGCCCGAGCAGATCTCGGTGATCTGCGCCAACCGCCCGGGTTACATTCTCGGTAACGACGTCTCGAGCTCTAAAGCAACTAACATCGATCCGGCATCAGTCTGGGACATACAAACCTCTCTTACCATTAAGAATATCACTAAAGGGTCTAGACCTCGGCCTCCCAACGGCCTACTCATACCCATCTACGGAACAGACAACATAATATTCAAATAATGATTGCAATTTGGAATGCCCACTATAAAGTCTTAATTGAATCCAGAGTAGCAAGTTCGAATTTCGCGCGAAAATATATTTCATATTTTAGAATAATGGGAGAAGTATTAGCCACTATTACGTGAGGGGCGACATGATCACTTTCCTCGTAAAACAAACTTGACTTATCCATAGCACTCCAAACCCCAGTGTATTTGCCGAATCTATCATTATAATTAGCTAATGATAGCTCGAAATTACCAGGCAAACGAAAATGATCCGCAACTGCACGCATTATCGCAGGATTACCCTTTGCCAGTTGGCGGTACAAAATTACAAGAACACGCGCCCCAAAGAGCCCTTTGGCTGCAATAACCTGGTCTAACATTCGTTCATATCGGAGAGCGGTCTTCTTGATTTCCCATGATCTTTTACGACAATATGAATCATATATTTCCCGCCACGACTTAACAACAACACAACAGGGGACATCAATCTTAGTTAACACATTTGCGAGCTGGAATACATACGCTGGCGTTTTGTCATAAATAATGTCTGAAGCTAGAAATAGTCTTCTTAAATCTGGATCTAAGGTATTTTTACCTTTGTTCACCGCCAAAATTCCGTACGCTTCCTCATAGGATTGCGCACCTAGAAGGGCCTGACGGTCATCTTCATTAAGGCCCCAGCCCCAGCTATGGCGGGCAGCCATCCAACCCCAAAAGGGATCTAGCCTATCAAACTCGTGGAGCTTCGAAAGCAAAATACCACACTCTGCCCCTGAGGCAACCTGCGGATGCGCATGCAACAACTGCGACAAAAGTGTAGTGCCACTATGCTCCATACCAGTCACAATTCCGCAGAGACCTCTATCAATTAAACTCATGATTTATTAATTACAAAGTTTGGCGCCTCAAATAGCATATTTACGGCTATAATGGCAATTATTATATAGTAGGATTACCGATGTGCGACTTGAAACTTAGTGATAAAATCATGAATTAGTGAATGCTACAGATGTCATAGCGCCCAAGTTGGATAATCATGCAGTATGAGAATTATAAGTTCGTTAAGTATATTGACGAATTCACGCGACTTTGGTGTCTGTTTTTCCTTCGCTATGTCAATCACTGGTGGATCCTCCGTTAGGGATCATGTTCAAAACTCCACCCCAGCCACCTCGATTGAGGCACGCAAATTGCAAGCTGTAGCAGCATGAAACAAACAGACCTCGGCCTTGATCTCAGCACCCGGCGCACGCGCAAGCAAATCTTGCTCGAAGAAATGAACCAAGTCATGCCTTGGAGCGATTTGTTGTCTCTCATAGCGCCGCACGCAACGGTGGCCAAGACGGGACGCCCGCCATTTGACCTTGCATTGATGCTGCGCATTCACTGCCTGCAGCAATGGTTTGGCCTGTCGGACCTGGGGGCCGAAGAAGCCTTGTTCGAGACCAGCTTCTACCGCGACTTCCCTGGCATCAGCGGCACCCAGCGCATTCCTGACCGGGTCAGCATCCTGAGATTTCGTCATCTGCTCGAAGAGCACGCGCTGAGTCCAAAGATTTTGCAAGTCATCAACGCCAAGTTGGCCGCCCATGGCTTGTTGCTCAAGACGGGCACCGTGGTGGATGCCACCTTGATTGCTGCGCCCAGCTCGACCAAGAACAAGACCGGTGAGCGTGACCCCCAGATGCACCAAGTTAAGAAGGGCAACCAATGGCACTTCGGCATGAAGGCCCATATTGGGGTGGACGCGCAGTCCGGTTTGGTGCATACGGTCATCGGAACAGCCGCAAACGTCAATGATGTCACCCAAGGGCATGCGCTGCTGCATGGTGAAGAACAAGTTGTCTTTGCTGATGCGGGCAACCAAGGTGCTAGCAAACGACCCGACGCCACTGGCGTGGATTGGCATGTGGCCATACGCCCTGGTAAGCGTAAGGCGCAAAAGCACACGCCCTGGGGCGCGTTGCACGAACAAGCCGAACAGCTCAAAGCCAGCGTGCGGGCCAAGGTGGAGCATCCGTTTAGGGTTATCAAGCGCCAGTTCGGTCACACCAAGGTGCGCTACCGGGGGCTTGCCAAGAACACCGCACAGCTCATCACGCTGTTTGCGCTGTCCAACATCTGGATGGCCAGAAGCAGGCTTATGCAGAGGGCGCAGGGATGAGTGCATCTACAAATCGCCAAAGGGCGGCAACAGGCCTGAAAACTGACCGTTTGCGCCCTTCAAGAGGCGTAATTGGCACTGGCGTTTCAAAAGGTGGGACATATTCGCTTATGCCTGGCTATCAAACTGAGTTTTGGACATGATCCTTAGCTCAACAAGATATTTTATATTGGCATGCCCATACTCTCATACTGATGCTTTTAATATTTAAAATCACTCAATCCAGATCAACTAACCCTCGTTACACGCTCCGACTGCCGCCAACAGGCGCGTATAGATCGAACTCAGAAGCGGATGATAGCGTTGGCGAATTTTGCAGTGACCGCATTCAGAGATAAATTATCACTGTTCAACTGGAGCATGTTCTTGGCAAAAAGGATTTAACTGGTCAAACCGCGAAACGCGTCGGAGCATTATATGACTTAGCCTGGGAACCGATTGAGTCGCATTTCAGACATATCGCCCATAAACATATTCATGGATTAACGTTGCATAGTTATAATCTTTCACCATATTAATTGTTAACTGTACATTACTAGCCCAAGGCATGTCAAATTGAACCCAAAGTAGCTTGACGAAACTTTTCACGGAAATAAGACTCATACTCACGCATTCTATTAAGATAGTATTCACCAGCCATCCCAACCGCAGAAGCATCGATCTCATCATAAAACAAATTTGATTTTACAAAAGAGTTCTTACTGACAATGAAATCACCGAATCTTCTGTTGTAAGAAGCCAAAGACAGCTCGAATTTACCGGGCAACGCGAAGTGTCGCCCAACCGCCCGCATCACCGCAGGATCTCCGTGAGCCAAAGAGCGATACAAAATAACAAGAATGCGCGATCCAAAGCGCTGCTTTGCCAAAATGACTTCATCCAACATTTTTTCGTATCTTGCGGCAAGCTTGTTGGTATCCCATTGTCTTTTGATGCAATATGAATTGAAAGTTTCGGGCCAAGACTTCATTGTGATACAACACGGTACATCTATCCTGCTAAGCACCGCTGTAAGGTGAAACACATATGCTGGAGTTTTATCATAAATGATATGGGAGGATTGAAATAGAGCCCGCAAATACAAGTCTTTATTATTCTTGCCCTTATGCTCCCCTAAAATTTGAAAAACATCAGCATAAGACTCTGCGTCCAAAAGCAAGTCACGATGCTCTTCAAGCAGACACCACCCCCACCCCGCGCTGCCGCTCAACCAATCCCAATAAGGTTTTAAACTATTAAACTCATGCAGGTTCGCGAGCAATATGCCACTTTCTACTCCAGCAGCCACGTCTGGGTGTGCGTTTAATAACTGCGACAAGAGCGTGGTGCCGCTGTGCTCCATACCTGTTACGATGCCGCAAAGAGTAGTTTTTTTCACTTTATTAGGTCATCCGATTTTATCACTATTATTCAACTAACCATTCACCAAATCACATTGCGCGACGCAAAACCAAGATAATAAATAACTGGCTAACAATAATTACCTTGGCATAAGCGATGACTCATTATAAGGCGTCACCTAAAAATACAATGAAATGCGATATCGGCGGATTCAAGCACGAAGTGCAACACGAGATAACGATTGATGAAACACCTCTGCAGGCGTCCTAAATCCCAATCGTTTGCGGGGGCGGTTATTTAATCGGTTTTCGATCATTTTAATTTCCTCGTCGTTGATGTTTTTCATCGGATGCTTCTTCGGGACATATTGGCGCAACAGACCATTGAAATTCTCGTTACTGCCACGCTCCCAGCTCGCAAACGGCCTGGCAAAGTAGCCCGTACTCTTTAACGCCTCGTCAATCAACGCATGTCCACAGAACTCTTTGCCGTTGTCATAGGTCAGCGTCTTGACCCTGGCCTCAAAGGGTGTTAGCGCCTTGATGATCGCGTGGCTTACCAGGCCAGCTGTTTTGTTTGTGACCTTGGCAATGACCGCATACCCGCTCTTGCGCTCTACTGCCGTGACGATGGCTTCTTTGTAGTTGGCACCAATTACGGTGTCGCATTCCCAATGACCGGCTTGCTTGCGTCCCTCAATGTGCGCAGGGCGCTCGCTCAAGGGCCTGCGGTTGGGGATTTGCCCTCGGCGGTCGCGCCCACTGGCGTAGCGCTTTCTCTTTTGCTCCTGGCAGCGCAGGTTTTTCCACAGGTTGCCACCCTGGGTCTTATCTGCGTGCACGTGCTGGTAAAGCGTCTCGTGGCTCACTGGCAGACGCCTAGCGACCTGCTCGGGGCTCCACTGCAATCGCAACAAGGCACAGGCTTGTTCTTTCACCCATGGCGCCACCGTGTACGCATTGCGACTTTGCTCGGAGCGCTCAATCGCCAGTTCGCTGGCTTGCTTGGGGCGGTAGCCGCGAGAGCCTGCATTACGGCGCAGCTCGCGGCTGATCGTGGACTTGTGGCGTCCGATCAGACTGGCGATTTGCGTGATGCTGTGCTGGGCTTTCATAAGGCTGGCAATCTGGTATCTTTCAATTTGGCTGAGGTGTTTGTAATTCATCGGGCAACTTCGACTTGCAGGTCAGGAAGCCTTGAATGCTAAACATCCTCAGCCTCCTTCTTGCGGTTGGGCAACGTTGCACTTCGTACTTGAATCCGCCATCTGTAAAAACTCCAAATCAATAACTAAAACATACCTTCAACATCAACGGTAATTGGATCATTTCCACCTATTAAATCGTATTCGTTCAGCAACTCTTTTACCCGCCAAACAGGATTGAACATTAAAACATCTACAATTGATAGATTTGGGGTGTGATGATTTTCAAATTGTTTATATGATAAATCTCTAGAACGAATAAAATTTAATATCAGCCCATTAACGTGAAAATCGTGCGCCGAATACAGCGCAGCTCCGCCAGTTGGGTTAATGTATATTTTAGAATCGACGGCTTTACATAAGGCAATAACTCTATCCCGTCCCTTTAAGTCATGCCCTGTGTTTATCGAGGATGAAACAATCACTTCTGTTGTTATATGTAGATGGCGGCAAATCAATAGAGCTGAGTTGTAAATAACGCGAAATAAATTTCTATCTTCGAAAGGTAATAACTTCTCAATTAGGGAGTAGGTCTCATCAAAGTGAGGAGCTTGCCGATAGTTTTCAGTCAATTGATTCAAAAACTTTATACGATTAAAATCATCAGATATCTCTCTTTCATTAACCTGAAGCGTATCCGACCCCTTCCGAAGCGGTAGAGTGAATAACACATCCGACCCTCGCACAAGCCAACGGTTGCGATTTATCCACCCTTTTTTGGTATACTTAATATTATCATATATTATAAACTTGTCCACGGCGGAGATAAGCTGAAAATATCCCATATATGGTAGAAAATACGGCTGCATTATACCGACTCTCATTAAATACCCCCAAATTAATGCCCTACATACCTTTTAGCACATTATAATCACATCCCTTGACAGGTGATCGCTCCTCAAAATGATCGCAACGAAAAGCACTGTGGTGTCTTGTCTTACATTCGCAATAATTTTCTCTAGGTAAAGTTAGTATCTCATAAATAGTAGTAATTCATTAAGAGAAGGAAACATATTGCATATCATCAAAAACCATTAAGGAGATCTCAAGTTCATGAATGCCTCTCTCCTGTGCTGCGCGTTGTGTATAAAAGTAACAAGGTTACGCTACGGTTGTGCACCTCAATTTGAACGTCGCAAGATATATCAGCTACCATAATATTTTAATTGGGGTTCGGTGTGACATACTTTCAGGGTTGGGTTGTTAAAAAATAGCGCGGCAATGATTTAGCGTAAATATGCGCTCAATCCTGCTTTGGAGACTAAGTCTTTAATTAAGGACACTTGCTTTTCATTTAATTGCATCTCGGGCTCGTGTGCCTTGTCTCTGAATACAGAATATGTTCCTTCCACTGTTGATGATGTACTGTCGCGTATAAAGTCAATAGTTTGCTCACCAACTTTCAAATTACAAAATTCGAATAATTTTTTTGCTTGCAAAAATGGCTCATTTTTTAATTCGTCATAATTGATTATATAAACACTGTCTGGATATTTTGAAGATAGTTGGTGGAAAACATTTGTTAATGAGATCCATTGGCTTAGCCCGTAGAAATTCTCAATACGGCCGGCATTTTTCATTGAACCGCTATATAATTCATCATCAATGTTAGATTGGGGATGGAATTCCCGGGGAGAAGATATCCAACTGTTCATTACATCCACAGGATTCCGAATAATGAATATCCAACGAATCTTTCTTTCAAGCTGACATAGGTGATCTAATAAATGGTGATATCGAACTTCCTTGTAGCATACATGGCTATATTCCTGGATTTTTCTAAAGGTCGGAAGAAAGCCGAGCTGCCGGTTCTGCTTCTGGCCAATGAAGTCATCGTCATTTAAGACTAGCTGCTCATAAAACCTATCTAGATCCTTTGCAGAGGACTTACTCGTTAGATAATCTTTCAAAGCGTAGGAAAAAAGTGGTTGATAACAATATTTGAGCGACTCCACGCTGTTGAGCATCTCGCCCAGCCAAGTGGATCCTGATCGAGGTGCACTATGAATCGCTAGTCGTGTTAGCATCTGAATTTGTCTTCTTGGAAATTAATTCTAACTGCAGAATCAGAATATGTCGGTATAATTTTCGTCTGCATGTGGCTCTAGTTAATACAAAATTATTAATCTCTAGGGATTGGGTTACCATTTCATGGGTAGATAGGCAGGTAATATTCCCGACGCGCTATCCAAGCCCATCAGCCATTTGTCGTCTAGTCTTATTTGCCTACTACGGTAACAGTGATTCGACAACTTCGCACCACCGGATAATTTATCCAACACGATGAAATACATGACTATGCAATTACTAATTCTTCGACTTATCTAAGGTATGAAATGTATTGATCTAAAGTCAAGTTTGACCCTACTCTGAGGCTCCATATAGCCTTGTCCACTCTTTATCGCTCGAAAAAGTTATGGACTTCCTCGGCGAAGGCACGAGCTGTCGACATGTTCTGCTGCTCACTTTCTACAAATTTACGTAAGAGTCTTTGACGAGTTGAACGAGATCGTTCCAGGTCATCAAACCCGTAAGCAACGCCATCCAACCTATCCCCATCTGGAAATAAATCTTCCCGCTTTGTGTTAGGCAAAGGCATTATGATCGAGTCACAGCCGGCAATTGACGCGAATCTTGAATAAGCTGTATAAAGATCATATGATATGAAAGTCTTTACCCTTTTAAATATCTTTGCAATCTCAACGTGCTCTTTACCGTCAATGCGGATTCCATTTAATAAAAGATCGGGTGTAGCTTCTCTCGGGCTTTTTCGTATGCAGTAGGCTACGCCACTCCTTTCATGGCTATCTAGCTCCTGAAAATACAATTCTGTCGGGAAGCTCGTTATGGTGAGAGGACGCTTGGAGGTGTAGCATCGTGGGAATTCGTACCTACCAAAGGCCTCTTGAAACAGAAAGTGCAACTCGTCAAAACCATAGTACACAGCTGGCACCAGTTCGCCCGGGGTATATAAGATCCATCTAACAACATTTTTTGCCTTAAGCGGATTGCCGAAGGTAACCTCCGGATAGACCACCACCGTATCATCCGATGCGAAGTCTTCAAATTTCGGCTTAAGCACAGGTGATAAAAAACTGGGGTTAACTTTGAAATTCTCGACGCGAGAAATGGCGCCAATCATTTGTGCCAACATTGTTTTGGCAGTGTGTGCATTACCAACGTTCAATTCGAAGCTAGGAATCATGGGATAAATGAATGCCTCATAGCCCAGACGATTTAGGCAATCACACAGTTTATGAAGTACTATGCAACCACCACTGTTTGTGTCATAAGAGGGTGCGTAAATGAGGAATTTTTTCATATTAAATATTAATACCTCTTGCAGCGAGAATTTGAGTGTACTTGGCCATCCGGATCGAGTCTTGCTCCGTGATATACTTTACAAGGCCATACATTCTAAAGTCTCGATTTTCTACATCCTTTATCTGCTTTTCCTTTATGTAACCATGCCGATGTAATATTACATCCCAATATATGGAAGTGGGGTTTATACGGGAAGCAAGATCTAGACCTAATTTAAAGGCATTACCACTTACGGCATCAGAGCTCGCATTTATTTTATAATGGTTGTCAGCGATGGTACGGCAAGCGCCCAATATGGCATCATCTACAGACGCCTTAAACATACTAGATTGAGGATATCCAACAGCATTAAAATATTTGGACATTCCTAGTTCCAAGTTTTTGATAACTTGCTTGGAGTCCGATATTGGCTCCATGTCTCTCCACCAGATATTGAATGCTTCGGATTCCAATAGTTGCTTTGTATTGAAATATACCCAATAAGACTGAACGTGCGGGCTAATCTCATTATTGCTTGTTAATCCAAATAAACAAGGCTCCACTGGAATTCTATCAAGAAACTCACTGCAAAGCTTTTTAGGCTCGAACACGATAATTGAGCTATTTAGTATCAAAAGTCCATCTATGTCATGCCTATTCTTTAAAGTTTCTATACCGACTTTATATGACCAAAAATCATACCCAAAATTTGGCCTTGAGACAACTGTTGCATACGGCCTCAACATCTCTTTGCCCGCAGCGTTGATATTTGTGGAAACAAATACTATTTCGCCGCATCTACCCGAAAGCTCAACCACAAGTTCATACAGGTCCAGCGGTACCTCGCCCTCTTTGTGATAATGCGCTACCACAGCGGCAATTTTCGAGTCCATTAAAATAGCGTCCGTGACATCAGCTTGTCGAGATTTGAGCACAAACGTACTCAACTTGCTCGTCGGTTAAATCTGGGTAAATGGGCAAACACAATACGGTGTCTGAAGCAGCGCGCGCAACGCTCAGATCGTTCTCCATGACCGAAGACAACGTTCGATACATAGGGAAGTCACTTATGAGCGGGTAGAAGTAACGTCGGGCATGCACTGCATTTTTCTTCAATCGGTCATATAACTGATCCCGAGAGCTGTGAAATGTGGGTTCGATTATTACAGGAAAATATGAAAAGTTTGCCGCCAAGTCACCTTGATCCTTTAGCAGAATTCGAACACCAGGCACTGCGGATAGTCTCTCGCAATATATTTTCGCAATATCCCGGCGTCTCCTTAAAAATCGGTCAATATACTTTAATTGTAGTATGCCTAACGAGGCACTAAATTCATTCATTTTACCATTTATTCCGGTCGCAACTACTGTCACCTCATCTGCGAAGCCAAAGTTTTTCAGATAATCAATGCGCTTTTTAGCGTTGGCATCAGGTGAAACAATGGCGCCGCCTTCAAAGGTATTGAATACCTTTGTGGCATGGAAACTGAGAACAGATAAGTCTCCATGCCTGAGGATACTTCCTCCCGGATCTTTCACGCCAAAAGCGTGAGCAGCATCGTAGATAATCTTGAGATTGTACTTGTCAGCTATTTTTTTTATAGCATCGACATCGCATTTTTGGCCATAAACATGCACAGCCATTATTGCCGTAGTTGCTGGACTAATCGCTCGCTCGATTTTATGCGGATCAATATTCAGCGTATTAGGCTCGACATCTACAAATACAGGCGTAATTCCATTCCAAAGCAATGAGTGCGCGGTAGCCACAAACGAATACGGCGTGGTGATTACCTCTCCTTGAACCCGAAGCGATTTCAATGCCGTTATTAGCCCTACAGTAGCATTTGAAAAAAGCGATATGTGCTCAACTCCAAGATAGTCGGCCAGCTTCCGTTCTAGCTCCTTATGAAAATCTCCTCCATTCGTCAAAATCCTACTTGTCCATATTTTTTCAAGATAAGGTACAAATTCGTCAAGAGGGGGGAGGCTTGGCTGGGTTACGAAGATCTTAGTTCTATCCGTCGTCATAGATTAGCCTGTCGTTGCTACCCGCGTGAATACTTCGTCGGACATGAAGTCCGTGCGATGAGCCCATGTGTGGTGCGCTGTGAGGCGTTCTAAAGCGTTGGCACCCACAAGCTCAGAGTTACCACTCTTAATTAAGTCAACAATCAATTGAATAGACTCCTGTTTGTATGCGGCATGGTAAAATACCGCCGCGTCATGATTTGCGAACAACTGCTCCATTGCTGGCGAATATTCTGTGATCAACATCGCTCCAACGGCAGCACAGTCGAATGCCCTTTCACAAGCACCGTTGGCTGCATTTAAATTGACTATTGCTCGCGAATCTGCATATATATCAACGATATCACTATGACTGCATTCTGGGAAATATGTAACCGCGGGAGAATCCGCAAGTACGGACTTCCAAGCATCTCCACCAATAACCGCGACATCTAACCCACTGCTTACTATATCTTGAACAAGAGAAATTCTCTCACTTTTTCTGGCGTGCCAATAAAGACCCCTCATATACTGGGCATGTCTCAGCCGATCAGATATGTCAACTCCCATTGCCTGGGCAACTGCCAAGTACGCGATGTAGGTATCTTTGTTAGGGTCCGCTTGCTGTGCAACGAGCACGTTCTCAAAGAATACCCGGGCAGATTCGTCCGCGCGCGTCCAGAATTCGTTTGCCGCTGCCGGTCCACGCCATTGGGCTGCAATACAAATGTCGTATTTCCGATCCTTGTGAGACTTCTGTAAGGGATGCGGATCTGCCGCGAATAGTTGCTCAGATACTTCACCAGTTAACCCCATCCCAGATAAAAAGGTGGCATGTGAAGTTCTTGGTAATATGTAATGGCGATTTTTTTGTGAAGTAAAATAGTTTTCGTACCAGCAAAGTGGATGCTCTGTGAGCCAACACGCATGCGGCCTTTGTATAGTACTCATTAAATTTAATTCCTCGCCCTTGGCATTCGCTACTTTAATGTCAGTACCAGTCCTATTATAGGTAAAATATAGATCAAACTCCTGTTTTTGCATTATCGCTGCTGCGGCCTTTCTACCTGTCTGCTCGGTGTCCAACACAAAAGTTTCGGCAAACAAACTTGTAGACCGCGCTAGCCGCATGACTACTTCGCGCTGAAAGGAGTTGTCGACTGCGTTGCTCACCGGGTCTATTAGATACAAAATTTTCATATTTTTAGTTGAATTTTGAATACGGTGAGATGACACACTAGTTGTTAAGGCCCGTAAGGCAACCTAAAGTACCTCGATGTCCTTTAAATATCTAAGATTTTCCACTGCCTGCCCTTGGCTTCTATGAAACTCCCATGGGCATGCCATCTTATAACTCAACCCCCCGTTTTGTAGGAATGGGCGCCGAATCTCATCCCACTTACTCCTGAAAGCTGGAGATTCATGCGCGTGTTGCTTCAGTTTATGCATAGTATAGACAAGTTTAGCGTTTTGCCCAAACTTTAGTGCGAAAGTCTCTTTCGTTGATTCGATATATTTAATTTTGTAATTATTCATATTTAGCATTATCTGCGGCATCCGCTCAATTACAAAGGGGCGGTAGTCAAATCTATTCGGCTTTAATTTATAGTTTGAGTCTCCAAAGTAGGCCTCCTGAAATTCCGCGCTCTCCTCTGCGAGGCTTATTGCTTTAGATAGAATCGCATCAACTTCTTGAAAGTACACATCCCAAAACTTCTTTTTGGCTATGATATATGAGCACATGATGAATGAGTAGTAGGGCAACACACTTTCAGCAAAATCTCGATACCCTAACGCCGAAAAAATATAGTTTAAGTTTGAATGACAGACAACCTGTCCCTGTTCGACACCATTTTTGAAAAATGCGTTGCAAGCAATAGCTGGATTCAGCAGGATTAGATCCACATCATTATCGATTCCATCCTTTATTTGTGCTTGAACATATGTAGGATCCATTCCCAACTTCATATAGGCGCTGTGAGACAAGAGTCCTGCATATTTGTATTTGTCAAAAATCCCATCGTTCCTCATCCTTTGGAGCAGATCGTACTCGAGCAACTTACTATCAACATTGAAGCTGACATCCCAAGGCTCGAAATCGTCTGACTTCCATCTAGTTGCTTCGTGTATTTGATTGTCCTGATAATAGGCGACCAGTGTTTTAATTATTTTAGGTTTCATAATATAGTGCAAACTACTTTCAACGTTTCATAACCTAACCACTGCGCCGGTTAAAACACTACTTAATAACTTACAGGCGGAAAGGGCGACCTCGTAGGGGTTCAATAAGGTGTCCTCGGCCTCATCCGAAAAATTAGTTCTTCGCATATCGGTGTCCGTTCTGCCAGGCACTAAGCAGTTCACGCGAATGTGCGACGCCGCCCATTCATCCGCCAACCCTTGGGTCATGTTCACGATGGCAGCCTTGCTGGCGGAATATGGCGTGTAACTGCCACGGCCCCGGCTAAACGAGGAAGACGAGAAATTCAACAACATTCCAGCACTCTCTTTTAGCGCGGTGAAGCTTGATTTGGCTATGTAGAAAGCCCCCAGCATATTCACGCGGATGAGCTGTTCTATTGTCTCAGGAGTTTGCGTTTCTAGCTTAGCTTTAGAAAGTAAGCCAACCGTATTAACTACAAAGTCAATACCCCCCATTTCCTTTGCCGCACGCTCCACCGCAGCGGCAACCTGCGTGGCATCGCCAATGTCGCAGCCTGTGCTGCGGGACGCAGAGACGGTTGACGCGCCAGATTCTTGCAAGACCCTGACGATAGCAGCGCCTATGCCTTTCGAGCCACCGAAGATGAGTGCCCTCTTGCCGCGCACGTTGAGGCCTTGCTTTTCCGGATCCCATTGGGAGGCGCGCGTCCGAAAAATCTCATCCGCCAGCGCAAGATCCAAGTCTTCTGTAATTTTGATATTTTCACTACTGCCCTTGACAATGCGAACCCGCCCCATGGGGTTGCAGTCCATATAGATACCGCAGTCGTCGGTGAATTCGGCAAGGCGCGACTCGCCGACCTCTTGGTACGAGCGGATTAGCGGCTTAAAGTGAAAACCCTGCGGTGTTTGCCCCCGGTAAATATGGTTTCGCTTGGGGATGGACTGGATGAATCCGTCGCGCTCCACAATAATCGTATCCGCCGTGGGTATGGCCACATCGACCGCTTCATGCTCCTCCAAGGCCTGCACTACATCATGAACAATTTGGGCTGAAAGAAACGGCCTTGCCGCGTCATGGATCACCACGCTATCCGGTGGGTCTGCGCTCAGGTGCTTGAGCGCTGCCCAAGTCGATGCCTGACGGCTGTCGCCCCCGATCACGAACTCAGCGGTGAGCTGGTTTACCAGAAGCTTTTTCGCAAGGGAAACGGCGTCTGCAGGCACTACCACGACCATGCGTGCGCTAGGGTCATAGTTATGCAAGGCCATGAAGCTGTGCTCCAGCAAGGACTTGCCGGCCACCCGTATAAATTGCTTTGGGGTATCTTGGTGGAGCCGCAAGCCCTGGCCGCCGGCCAGCAGGACAAACGCGACGGACTTAGGCATAGGCGAGCGCGGCGGGTTGTTCAGGGTCCAGTGGGACCACATCGCTTAAGCGACCTGTACCAAAGCGCGCATCGATGGCGTCTACGGTCTGCAGAGGCATGGCCCACTCGGCAGCTTGGTAACTGCGCAAAAACTCGGCAATGCGAGCCACTTTGAGGTGCTTGCCTTCAATAATGGCGCGCAAAATCTCCAACCGAGCCACCATCAAGTGGATAGTGCCGCCTTGGTCCACAGTAGACGGGCTCTCCAAGTGGGTGACGTAGTAGGGGTCTGAAACCTGCCAGTTGCCATAGTTCTCCGTCAGGTTACGCGACACGTCATCGGGTACCGAGAACTCGACATCAAGAAAGCGTACGGTTTTGAGGCCGAAGGGGGTAAAGGCAAAGTTTTGGGTATACCCAAAGGTTCCATGAACCCCGGTTACCAGCTTTCCGTTGGACGGATAGTAAATAAAAATATCGATGCACATGCCGGTCAGTTTGTGGGTCACCGGCAACTGATAAGTTTCGCCAAGGCGCAAATAACCACGGTTCATTCGAAAATGCGGGGTCTTGGTAATCAAATCAACAACGGAAAATATATCCTGGGTCGCAAAAATACCCACATCAATATCTTTGTCATGTGGTAGAAAACCGCCATTGCGCTCGAAGCCCAAGAGGGTACCAGAAACCAGGAAAGGGACAATGTCGCCCTGCGCTAATACTTCTTGCAAGTTTTTGAGTGCGAGGGCTGCGTGCTGCCCATTGAATTCCATTTTCGCGGCTTTCTCGCCACCGACATCCGAATTGTGAAACTGCGCATCAATCTCCGCATCCGTCTGCTCCACCACCTTGGCAGCGACGCGGTCGAGGAGTGGTATCGCTTTCTCGTACCGACCCAAATGGCAGTGGGCCTGCGCTACGCGGAATAAGGGGATCACTACGTTACCACCGCGGGGTAATGGCTTCGAAGCCCATTCGATACAGGCCTCATGCTCCCGGTTCTTGTGGTGAAACTCGGCAATAAGTTGCGCAATCTCGTGGGCGACCTTGTCCATCTTGAGACGCGTCGCTTCTTTATAAACAACTTTTTTCAGCTCGATCCAGGCCTTCCATGGCGTGGTGGAACTTTGCAGGGCAAGCAGCAAAGATGCCCGTTTGACCAGCGCTTGGGAGCACAGCAAAACAAAAACCTGGGTCTTGTCACGGCGGATCTCTGTGCGCATCAGGTGCGCCGCGTTGTCAATCTGGTCATGGTCCATGCACAACTCTGCGGCCATAAACCATTCTTGGCCGGAACCTATAAATTGCTTTCCCTGGCCTTTAAATGGCGCAAACCGGGTTCCGGCAATGATGGCGGCAAGGGCTTGCCGAATAACATGTCGCGTGGGTAATTGGGCCATTCCGTCGGTCAATTGTTTGCCGGCGATGGACTGGTAAGCCTGCAAAATCATCTCGGGGCGCTTGCTCGAAGCGGCATTGTGGACAGCGAGCGTACTGACGAAAATGACAGCAGAGGCATTTTTCATACGCCGACAGTAATCAATAAACTCGTCCGAAACAACCAGCTCTAGCCCGTATTCTGAAACGATATCGTCCATTTCAGAAAAGGCCTGCTGATCCAGCATGCGCCCCAGACGCGTCAGAAGCCGCAACATCAATTCTTTGGTCGCCATAGCCGCATTTCCCCAAGTTTCGTGCGCCAACCCCCTAAACCAGCCCTAAGGCTGGTCTATATTAACCCTTTAGCAGTTGCATAACCTGTTGCGGCTGCTGATTGGCTTGTGCGAGCATGGCGGTGGCCGCTTGTTGGATGATCTGCGTCTTGGCAAGCTGCGTTGTGGCCATCGCGTAGTCCGTATCCATGATCGTGCTGCGCGATTGGGTCGCGTTGGATGAGATGTTGGTCAAATTGTCAGCCGCATATTCCATGCGGTTAATCCCCGCACCAATGGTGGCGCGTTGCTTGTTGATCGTTTCAAGTGCGCTAGATATACCACCGAGCGCCGTGGTTGCTGCTGACATTGTGCTAATAGTTAAGGCGCTGATTTCCAGACTAGTTGTACCCATGTCCCCAATCTCTACGGTAATAACTTGCCCGCTGGAATGGCCCGCCTGAAACGTAAATAAGCCGCTAGGGTTGGTACTATTGGTCGAGTCAGCATTGAGCAGCGTCTGATCATTCCAGGTGGTGTTACTGGCAATATCATCAATCTGGGAATTTAGCGCCTGAAACTCTAGGTCCAGATAGGCTCGCTGCGTCGAAGAATAAGTGCCGTTCATGGACTGCACGGCCAACTCGCGCATGCGTTGCAGCATGTTGGACTGCTCCACCATCGCGCCCTCCGCCGTTTGCATCATATTAATACCGTCGTTGAGATTGCGCACCGCCATATTCAAACCGCGGATCTGCGAGGTCATGTTCTGACCGATTGCCAAACCAGCGGCGTCATCTTTGGCTGAATTAACGCGGGTGCCTGTCGATAACTGCTCCATGGCCGTGCTCATCGCGCGGGCATTGGTTTTCATCGCATTTTGCGAATACATCGCGCTGACGTTCGTGTTGATGACAGACATATTAATCTCCAAAAAATTAACAAAGGTGCCGGTAGAGCTTCGCCGGTAAACTATTGACAGCGGTGTCGGATTACCGAAACACTTGCCCTGTACAGATAGTTATAGCAATTGGCATGCCATCTATTTGTCACTTCCACGGCAATTCTTTGCCGCAGTATGATTCGCCATAAAAAAAGCCTGTCCTAGGACAGGCTTAATAGGCGTAAAGACTTGTTTACTTGAGCAACTGCATCACCTGCTGGGGCTGCTGATTGGCTTGTGCCAGCATGGCGGTGGCCGCTTGTTGGATGATCTGCGTCTTGGCAAGCTGCGTTGTGGCCTGTGCGTAGTCCGTATCCATGATCGTGCTGCGCGATTGGGTTGCGTTGGACGAGATATTGGCCAAATTGTCCACCGCATATTCCATGCGGTTAATACCCGCACCGATGGTAGCGCGTTGCTGGTTGATGGTTTCGAGCGCGCTGGATATACCAGACAGCGCCGTGGTTGCAGCGGACATCGTACTGATATCCAAGCCGCTGATCTCCAGACTGCTTGCGCCCATGTCCCCAATCTCCACGGTAATAACTTGCCCGCTGGAATGGCCCGCCTGAAACGTAAATAAGCCACTAGGGTTGGTTGCGTTAGTCG
>Ga0214919_10005099_pt1 | contig 18846 bp, 19 predicted proteins | sample LL1503_MetaG_FD_177994 | JGI IMG/M metagenome (GOLD analysis project Ga0214919, IMG submission 177994) | Freshwater microbial communities from Lake Lanier, Atlanta, Georgia, United States - LL-1503 | ecosystem: Environmental > Aquatic > Freshwater > Lake | place: USA: Georgia | collected...
GGAGTTGCCAGCCTGGGAGACCCTGCCCCACGAGCGTTTGAGTCCGCGCAGCGACACCGTCGCGAAAAGAATTCAAACCCTTTATGCATTGCAACAAAAACAGAGCATCAATCCCATTGTTGTTACACCGGTGCGCGGAGCGATTCATCGAATTATTGCTCAACTAGGTAAATCACCTTTGCTTCAATTGGAAATTGGCAAAGAGCAATCACTGGATGAATTAGTACTTCATTTATCTTCGCTTGCATATTCAAGAACAGATTTAGTAGAACGACGTGGAGAGTTTGCCATCCGTGGTGGAATTGTTGATCTCTTTTTGCCGTTAAGTCACCACCCAATTCGTATCGATTTTTTTGGTGATGAAATTGAAGATTTGAGTTACTTCGAGGTTGCAGATCAACGAACCTTTAAACCGGTAGTGGGTGCGGTAGAGATTTATCCATGTCGCGAACTATTACTTGATACCGCAATCAAGCACCGCGCTATCGAGATCGCTGACCAGTATCCAGCGGCAGCCGAGATGCTGGGCAAAATCGCAGAAGGCATGAGCTTTGAAGGTATGGAGTCTTTGATTCCATTGCTAATTGATGAAACAGAAAGTTTGTTATCTCGAATGCCGGCAAATACTCAACTTATCTTTATTGATGAACAGCGAATCAAATCTCGCGCTGCAGATCTGCTTGCAACAAATGAAGAGTTTCTTAATGCCTCATGGTCCAATGCCGCCCTAGGTGGAGTTGCACCACTTCATGATGGCGCCGGTACATACATGGCCTGGGATGAGCTCTTTGCTGAAATTTCAAAGGCGGGAATGAGCGCAAAGGAGCTCAGCCCATTTGGAACAGATCTTGATCCCGAGACAACATTTTTGGATTATGCAGCGATTGATCCCATGCGTGGAGATGTTGATCGCGCAGTTGATGCTTTACGCCAAGCCCTTGCCGATCATCGCACCGTTGTTTTTGCAACACATGGACATGGAATGTTGGAACGGTATGCAGGAATCCTGCGGGGAGCAGATCTTCCAGTTCAGATCATCGAAAAGCTAGCTGCAACTCCTACTAAGGGAAGCATCCACTTAACAACATCTGTGCTGGCTCATGGCTTTGAAAGCGCAGCCGATCACATCTTCTTTATGACCGAGCGAGATTTAACAGGCAGCAAAGGAAGCGTTAAAGATGCAGAACGGTTGCCATCAAAGCGCAAGCAAGCAATTGATCCTTTGGAACTTACAGCTGGTGATTACGTTGTCCATGAACAACATGGAATAGGTCGATATGTTGAATTACTCGAGCGCACTGTTGCTGGAGTTACTCGCGAATATTTGATTATCGAATACGCACCTGCAAAGCGTGGACAACCTGGAGATAGAATTTTTGTACCAACTGATGCGTTAGAACAGGTCTCTAAGTATGTTGGTGGTGAAACCCCAACTGTTCACCGAATTGGCAGCGGTGAATGGCAAAAGGCAAAGGGTCGTGCACGTAAAGCGGTTCGCCAAATTGCAGGAGAACTCATTCGTTTGTATGCAGCCCGTACAAGTTCGCCGGGCTTTGCTTTCTCACCAGATACCCCTTGGCAACGCGAACTTGAGGACTCTTTTTCCTACATTGAAACACCAGATCAACTTTCCACGATTAATGAAGTCAAACAAGATATGGAACGCCCATACCCAATGGATCGCATCATTTGTGGTGATGTTGGTTATGGAAAGACCGAGATCGCAATCCGTGCTGCATTTAAAGCGGTTCAGGATGGTAAGCAGGTAGCGGTCCTAGTGCCAACAACCTTGCTGGTACAGCAACATACAAAAACCTTTTCTGAAAGATATGCAGGTTTTCCACTGAAGGTTGCAGGTTTATCTCGATTTAATACCGCCAAAGAGAGCAAAGAGATCCTGGAGCAATTAGCTGCAGGCACCGTTGATGTAGTTGTCGGTACCCACAGGATTTTGTCTAATGATGTTCAATTCAAAGATCTAGGTTTAGTCGTAGTTGATGAGGAACAACGCTTTGGTGTTGAACAGAAAGAATCCCTAAAGAAGCTTCGTACAACTGTTGATGTACTTGCTATGTCTGCAACGCCTATTCCACGCACACTTGAGATGGCGGTTACCGGAATCCGCGAGATGTCGACCATTACGACTCCGCCAGAGGAGCGTCACCCGATCCTTACCTATGTTGGCCCAGCAGAAGAGGCTCAGATAACCGCAGCTATTCATCGCGAACTTCTGCGCGATGGCCAAATCTTTTACTTACATAACCGTGTAGACACCATTGATAAAACTGCAATGCGCCTTAAGGAAATGGTTCCCGAAGCGCGAATTCGAATAGCCCATGGTCAGATGTCAGAAGGCGAATTAGAAGATGTCATTTTGGCTTTCTGGAACCGCGATTTTGATGTACTTGTGTGTACAACAATTGTTGAAAGTGGCTTAGATATTCAAAATGCAAACACCTTGATTGTCGAGCGCGCAGATCGCTTTGGTTTGTCACAACTTCATCAGTTACGTGGTCGTGTTGGTCGAGGCCGCGAACGCGCCTATGCCTATTTCTTGTACTCAAATGATGAGCCACTTTCTGAGCTAGCTCACGAACGTTTAAAGACAATTGCAACAAATACTGATTTAGGTTCAGGAATGCGGGTAGCCCTTAAGGATTTAGAAATCCGCGGTGCAGGAAACTTGCTGGGCGGAGAACAATCAGGTCATATTGCAGATGTTGGTTTTGATCTATACATGCGAATGGTTGGAGAAGCGGTTCAAGAGTACAAATCTGGAATTATTGAAACTGAAGAAAAGGTTTCAGAGTGCAAAGTTGAACTTCCTATCAACGCACACCTGTCCTCTGACTATGTTCCGGGTGAGCGTTTGCGCCTTGATCTCTATCGTCGCCTTGCTGATGTGAAAGCACCAAGTGATGTTGCATCCATTGAAGCTGAGTTAATTGATAGATTCGGTGAACTTCCTGAAGAGGCGAAAGCGTTGTTAGGTGTTGCTGCATTACGTGCACAAGCAAAGGCGGCAAAGTTGACTGAAGTTGTTGTGCAAGGAAAGTTCCTTCGCCTTGCACCATTGGTTCTTCCTGAATCTCGTCAGTTACGTTTGACACGTTTATACCCAGGCTCCCTATATAAAGGTGCAGCAAGCACCGTTTTGGTCGCTCTTCCGAAGGCTTCCTCTTGGAATCCGTCACAGAATGCGCCTGAAATAGTGGATACTTCTCTTCTGGCCTGGGTCGTCGAGGCCCTACATCAATTGAGCGATGCACCGAAAGCGAGTACAGAATGAAGAAGATCCTGGCAATCACCGCGGTAGTAGCAACATTTTTATTGGCGGGATGCTCTCAAGTCGGCGCAGCTGCAACAGTGGGAGATACAAAGATCACCCAAGCAACTGTTCAAGGAAGCGTTGATGCGATTCTCTCTGAGCGCGCAAAGGTTGATACGACTCAGATGCAGCTAGAAACTGGCGCATCACTCAATGTTTCACAACTTCGTTTTCACCTTCTGAGCACACTTCTTCGTGAACTTGGAAAAGAGCTCAAGGTAACTGTTACAAAGGCCGAGATCGATACACGCCGTGCAAGCATCATCGATCAGGTAGGTGGCGAAGCATCATTGCCTACAGCCTTAGTCAATGCAGGAATTGCACCAAATGATCTTGATGAATACATCGAAGCAATTGCTTACTCAGACAAGATCAGCCAAAAGCTTGTTGCAGCTGGCGTAACAGAAGATCAACTCGGTGCTGAAATTCAAAAGCTTGTTGTTGCTAAGGCAAAGGAAATCGGCGTAACTGTGAACCCACGCTACGGCAAGTGGGATCCAGCAACCGCTGATGTAGTAGCTGCAGATTCTGCTGAATCAGCTGTTACCCCTTCAGGTAAGTAACACTTAATCGCATGCAAGGCTCTCAACTTCAACGACTTGTTGAAGTCATGGATACCTTGCGTTCACCCGGTGGATGTCCATGGGATGCAGAGCAAACCCATGAATCACTTCTAAAGTATTTACTTGAAGAGTCATACGAGTTTGTCGATGCGGTTCAATCAGATAATCGTGCCGACATGCGGGAAGAATTAGGCGATGTTCTTTTGCAAGTGTACTTCCATGCCCGAATGGCACAAGAGCATCCAACAGATCCTTTCTCCATTGAAGATGTCGCTCAAGGAATCGCCGACAAGTTAATTCGCAGGCACCCACATGTTTTTGAAGGCGTCGAAGTTCGCGATTCGCAAGAGGTTCTTGAAAATTGGGAAGAGATAAAGAAGAAGGAAAAGGGTCGCACCTCGCCATTAGATGGAGTTGCGATGTCACAACCTGCGCTTCCATTAATTGAAAAGCTGTTATATCGCGCTGAAAAATACAATGTTGAAGTCACAACTCCTGACTCAGTATCAATTGATGGGCCAGCTGATGAAAGCGCTGTGGGGCAGGCCCTTGTCGCGGTCATCGCATGGGCCCACGCCAATGGAATCGATGCTGAAGCGGCTCTTCGCAAGGAAGCCATGCGTATTAGTCGAGAGATCGGCCCCGCATAGTCTCTGGTGGGTACGCGGTAGACTTCGATTATTGAAGTACCTGCCATTTCAGCGTTGAGGTCGGCAACAGATTAAGAACCCAGACCTGTATTGAAGGAGTAATGCAATGGCAATTATCGAAGCGCTCGGAGCCCGTGAAATTCTTGACTCCCGTGGAAATCCAACGGTTGAAGTTGAAATCCAATTAGAGGATGGAACACAAGCTCGCGCAGCTGTTCCAAGTGGTGCATCAACTGGTGCCTTTGAAGCGGCAGAGCTTCGTGATGGTGGCAAGCGTTACTTAGGTAAGGGTGTCGAAAAGGCGATCGCATTTGTTAATGATGAAATTGCGCCAGAGATTATTGGTTTTGATTCACAGGATCAGCGTCTTATCGATGCAGCGATGATCGAACTTGATGGAACTAAGAACAAGTCACGTCTAGGTGCAAATGCAATTCTTGGTGCATCACTTGCTGTTGCTAAGGCATCTGCTGAAAGCTCTGATCTTTCATTGTTCCGCTACTTAGGTGGACCAAATGCACATGTGCTTCCAGTTCCAATGATGAACATTCTTAACGGTGGCGCACATGCTGACACAAATGTTGATATTCAAGAGTTCATGATCGCTCCAATTGGTGCACCAACATTCCGCGAATCAGTTCGCTGGGGTGCCGAGATCTATCACGCACTCAAGGCTGTTTTAAAGAAGCGCGGACTTGCAACATCAGTAGGCGATGAAGGTGGCTTTGCACCAAACCTTGATAGCAATCGTGCTGCACTTGATTTAATCCTCGAGGCGATCACAGCTGCAGGATTCAAGCCAGGTACTGAAATCGCCCTAGCGATGGATGTTGCTGCAACTGAGTTCCACGAGAACGGCAAGTACAACTTTGAAGGGGCAGTAAAGACATCTGATGAAATGATCGCGTATTACACCTCTTTGGTAGATGCCTACCCAATCGTTTCAATCGAAGATCCTTTGAATGAAGAGGACTGGGCTGGTTGGACAGAGATGACTAAGGTCCTTGGTTCACGCATCCAAATCGTTGGCGATGATCTATTTGTTACTAACCCAGAGCGTTTAGCTAAGGGAATCGCAGGAAACACTGCCAACGCACTTCTAGTAAAGGTAAATCAGATTGGAACTCTTACAGAGACAATCGATGCAGTAGAAATGGCACACCGTGCTAACTACCGCAGCATGATGAGCCACCGTTCAGGTGAAACAGAGGACACAACAATTGCTGATCTTGCTGTTGCACTTAACTGCGGACAGATTAAGACAGGTGCACCTGCACGTACTGAGCGCGTTGCTAAGTACAACCAACTTCTTCGTATCGAAGAAGAGCTAGCTGAAGGTGGGGTCTACGCAGGTCGCGCAGCATTCCCACGTTTCAAGGCGTAAGAATTAGCTATGGCACGTCGACAACTGCGCTTTGGTCGTCGTCGTACCTCTAATCGCGTTCTAGCTTTATCTGCAATCTTTTTTATTCTTGCATTAACTATTGCGCCACCTGTGAAGCACTACTTCACACAACGTGCACAAATTAGTGCGCTGAAGTCTCAGCTATCTGCAGATAACACCGCGCTACAAAAGGCTCGTGAAGAGTTAACTTTGTGGCAAGACCCTGAATACGTAAAGTCTCAAGCACGTGAACGTTTGCACTTTGTTATGCCAGGAGAACGTCAATACATCGTTACTGAAGGCGAAACAGAAGCGGGTCAAAGCGGAACTACCAAAATCGCTAGCTCTTTGGCTGATGGACAACCGTGGTACTCACGTTTAATCGCATCAATTAGCGAAACCGGCAATTAATGCGTGAAGTTACACAAGCAGATCTACAGTGCATTGAAACGCAACTTGGTCGCACACCTCGTGATGTTCATGCAATTGCCTATCGCTGCCCCTGTGGCAAACCAGCTGTTGTTGAAACCCCACCTCGACTCGAAGATGGCACTCCATTTCCAACTTTTTACTATGCAACATGTCCTCGTTTAACAGCAGTTATTTCAACCCTTGAAACAACCGGCCTTATGGGTCAAATGAATGAGCGGTTAGAAACAGATGCTGAATTAGCTGGTGCGTATCACGCAGCACATGATGATTACATTGCATCTCGTTCAGCGCTGGGCATTGATGTTCCCGAAGTTGATGATGTTTCTGCAGGTGGCATGCCTACCCGTGTGAAGTGCTTACATTCACTTGTCGCGCATTCATTGTCAGCTGGACCCGGCGTTAATCCCTTGGGAGATGAAGCGCTAGCCAAGCTTCCTGATTGGTGGAAGAACAACCCATGCGAGTAGCGGCGATTGATTGCGGAACTAACTCAATTCGTTTACTTATTGCAGATATTGATGGAAATAACTTTCGCGAAATCGTGCGCGACATGGAGATTGTTCGCCTAGGGCAAGGTGTTGATCAAACCGGTCAATTCCACCCAGATGCAATCGCCCGAACACTTGCAGCGGTTGATAAATTCGCAGCTGAAATTGCAAATCGCGGTGTTGAAAAGATTCGTTTTTGTGCAACTAGTGCCACACGTGATGCGACCAATCGTCACTTATTTGTCGATGGTGTTCGCGAACGTTTAGGAATCGAACTAGAGGTTATCTCTGGTGATGAAGAGGCCGCACTGTCCTTTGCTGGCGCAATTAAGGATCTAGATCCCAGCAATGGCCCATTCCTAGTAGTTGATATCGGGGGAGGCTCAACTGAGTTTGTCTTTGGAACCTCAACTGTAGAAGCTGCTCGCAGTGTCAATATTGGCTGTGTGCGAATGTCGGAACGCCACTTTGCTTCAGATCCAGCAACACCTGAACAAATTGAAGCTGCTCGCACAGATATTCAAGCAGCGATCGCACAAGCTGCAGCAGTTGTTCCAATAACAAAGGCAAAGACATTGGTTGCAGTTGCAGGAACAGCAACAACAGTTGCGGCAGCAGCGCTAGAACTACCTGAATACGATCGCTATGCAATTCACTTATCTCGAATTTCGGCGCAACAGACCCATGATGCAGCCACGATGTTTGCTACCAAAACCCGCGAGCAACGCATTTCATTGGGTTATATGCACCCGGGACGTGTCGACGTAATCGCCGCGGGCTCACTAGTTCTTTCAGAGATCATGAAAGCAACTGGGGCAACTGAATTTGTAGCATCTGAATCAGATATTTTGGATGGAATGGCATTCTCTCTTGCCCGCAATTAAATCTATAAAGCTTCTAGATCAAAAGATTGTCGCCTGCACTAAGTGCCCACGTTTAGTTGAATGGCGTGAAGAGGTTGCTATTGTAAAACGCAAGGCATATGAAAATGAGAAGTATTGGGGAAAGCCAGTTCCAGGCTTTGGTCCTGACAATGCACGAATTGTGATCGTGGGATTAGCACCAGGTGCCCATGGTGCCAACCGAACTGGACGAATCTTTACCGGAGATTCCTCAGGAGATTGGCTCTATAAAGCGCTGCATAAGAATGGTTTAGCAAGTATCCCCACAAGTACATCGGCAAATGATGGGCAAAAACTTATTGATACCCGAATCACCTGCGCGGTTCGGTGCGCGCCGCCCGATAACAAACCGTCAACTGAGGAAAAGATCCAGTGCTCTGATTACTTAATCAATGAAATAGAACTTTTGATGCCAACTGCTCGCACCTTTGTAGCCCTTGGTAGTTTTGCGTGGAGTGCGATCATTAAGAGTCTTCGAACACTAGATCACCAGATTCCAACTCCAACACCAAAGTTTGGCCATGGCGAAAACTTTACCTTTGTGGGTTCAGATGGAGTCAAGAGATTGGTGCTCGGTAGTTACCACCCAAGCCAGCAAAACACCTTCACCGGAAAACTCACCGAGCCAATGCTCAACTCAATTTTCAAGAAGGCAAAGAGTTTTAAATAACCGAACTCTTTAGTTGAGCGATGTGGCCCTCAGTGTGATTTGTTCCTAGGGATACAACCTCAAATAAAGTTAATTCCCCACGCTCTGGATGCGATGAGATGCGGCTCCAATCTGAATCAGATGCATTCTTCAAGATTTCATAATTCATTGCATGCAGAGAAGTCATTGCATTAAGTGAAGCGTCAACACTTCGGTTTTTATACTGCAACGCAGTTGGAAACTTCTCCTCATCAAAGGGAATAATTGGTGGATTATCTTCAGCAAGAGCGTTTGCGTATCGAACACCGAATTGAAGTTCAGCATCTGCAATGTGATGAATGACAAATGCGGGAGACCATTCGCCTTCTTTTGCTAGATTAAAGGAAGAAGGCTTGATTTCACCCGCAACTTGAATAAATGCCAATGATGTTGATCGATACTTTTTGAGAAGTTCATGATTATCCATGCCATCAGCGTAACCCTGATATTTATGATTTTTAAGGCTCAGTTTCTGCAAAAGCCCCTCATCAAGTAAACTTCCGCAGAACTTGCTCGTGGCCCCCGTAGTCCAATGGCAGAGACAGAGGACTTAAAATCCTTCCAGTGTCGGTTCGAGTCCGACCGGGGGCACCAATCTATTCCCTAGCCCTCGGGCCTAGCTCTCGCACCCACTGACAACAATTCATTACCCTCAAAAGTATCTTGGAGTTTAGGAAAAGTGATCGGTAAGTCTTCAGCCGGAGACGCAGATAAGTGCGAGACTTCGCCTGTAGATCTTCCAAATCGACAGGGGCAATTATGAGTGAGAACCTTGGAATCTTTGGGACCACAACTCTTGCATTAGCTTTACTACTTTCAGGTTGCTCGAGCACTTCTAATGAAGCATCTAGCAGTACTGCTGTCGATACTTGTCAGACTGCCTCCGAAGAAGATTTAAAGAATATAAATGAAGGAATGAAAAGTTCAAAGTTCCAGGTTGAATCAGGATTTGTTGCAGATTTCAATGCTGATGATGTTGCCGAAATCAAGATGGTATTTCCTACCTACAAGAGCCCAAGGATATTCGCAGCCAACATTCCTGTAGCAGACGGAAAGCCAGTAGTTGGCCTCTGGGGTATTCAAGATTTTGATTATGGGTGGCGAATAACTGCGCTCGATGAACAAACCAAAAAGTATTCCAATTTAGGTGCAGACATAAGCGATAGCAGTGCGACCGGAAGAGTAAACGCCGTAATGTTGGAATTAAGCGCCAATACAAATGTTCTCTCTTGCCTAAAAAAGTAAGGCTTGCTCACTTTAATTGGACTGCTTTAAATCGCTAATCTCATTTTGACCAGACCGCAAAACTTTGACCATTGAGATATGAGATTAACTTACAAATTGTCTCTTCAATGAACCCTAAATTGCCTTAGAATTTCGTTATGGAAATTTTCTCTCCGGGTCCTGTCCCTTACCCTGGTTGTTACCAGTGCCCCCGTTGCAATAGTCGCGAAGTTTATAATTCTGAAAAAACTATCAGTGTTTCCGCGATGACTATCGATGTGCCTGGTCCAGTAAATTCCACGATCATTAATACCGATAAAGTGGATGCAAAACGATGTCGCCACTGCAACACAGTTGCTCCATGGATTGCGCACCCTAAAGCCATAGAAGAAGCTAAAGCTCGTAAAGTAAAAAAAATTAAGAAATTGTTAAAGATTTCAAGCATTGTCCTCGGAATATTATTTGCAATAATTCTAGTTATTAATATTTCAACCACGGTAGGTCAAAAAATTGAGACAAATAATTTTAATCAATTCAGAGCAGAAGGAAATCAGAAATTAGAAGAAGTGCGCTCTAATTGGCAGGCCGCTTCTGATAGTTGTCAGTTGGGTTATACGATTGGTATTGAAAAGATCAATGCGGATCCAGATTATGACTTAGGCCTCGGTCCTAGAATTGATGCGTATATAAAAATAGAGGCAAAGGATTACGGGTCTTTTTGGCAATCTCAAAAAGGTCAAGCTTTAGATTGCTTCTCAGAGAAGATTTACGGTGTGAAATTATCTGAGAAACTGATTCTCACTGAAGATCAGTTCAAAACTCGTAAGGAGTCTTGGGATATTAATGCCTTTCAATTTTATGATGGCGTCGAGGATGATGGAACGATCTATGCTCAAGGCGTTATAGGCGATAGAGATGACCATCTCGACGGCTATCTCTACTATTCTGATGATTACGATGAGTTTCATATTTCGATGGACTGGGAGCTTGATAAAGATTGGTTCGAACGCGCACAAGGCTTTTAGAATGCGATCCAAACTCTTCCCTTTATTCACAACTACGCAAGCAAACCTCTCGATCCACTTGCCTCTGGAGCGGACCACACATTGCATCCCCTGGTAGCGGCTTTGCCGCCAGCTCTAAGCGCATTTTAAGCATCTGAGCGTGACTACATTTAGCCCCAACTCTCAACAAACCGTACGATTGCCCTGCAACACACCACCAGAAACTCTGGTGGCCCTACAAAAGGAGAACACAGATATGCGCAGTTCAAACCCTGTTCTTGGACGGGCGTTTAATCAGCGTGGATACGCTGCATTCGATCCGAGCACAATTAACTCAGACCCAGCAGCGCTAGAGAATTTATACAACACACCTGCCGCATCATCATTGCGTACAGGACGTATGACAATTGATGATGTTGTCGCACGTACTGCAATTATGTTTGCTGTACTGGTAACAGTAGGTGCAGTTGCTTGGTCACTTAACCTCGGTGGCGGAGCGCTAATGCTCGGCTTCATCGGTGGACTTGTCCTTGGATTGGTTAACTCATTTAGCAAGACTGTAAAGCCTGCGTTGGCAATTGCATACGCTGCTTTCCAGGGTCTTGCACTTGGAACAATCTCAAACCTTTACAACTCTGCATACGACGGAATTGTTAGCCAAGCTATCTTGGTAACAATCAGCGCCTTTGCCGGAATGTTGTTTGCATTTAAGAGCGGACGCATACGCGTCACACCTAAGTTCACAAAGGTACTTATGACCGCAATGATCGGTTATCTAGTACTCGCTGTTGTTTCACTTGTATCTTCACTGATTACAGGAACAAGCGTTTACAGCATCGGTGGACTTGGCCTCATCATCGCAGCTGGCGGAATGGTTCTTGCAGCCTTCTTCTTAATTCTTGATTTTGATTCAATTCAAAAGGGAATTGCAGCGGGAGCTCCAGAGTCAGAGTCATGGAGAGCAGCATTTGGTCTTATGGTCACCATCGTGTGGTTGTACCTAGAGGTGCTACGTCTGCTTTCAATCTTGCGTGGAAATGACTAATTAGATCTAATTAATTAGAGATCTTCATCGAGGGGCTTCAGGTTATGTACCTGGGGCCCTTCGACATTTCTAGTCTCAGGAATGCGATAGACCAACACTAGAACAACGGTGAAGATGACTGCGGAAGCGCCAAAAGCTGTTCTGTATGAGTACACATCTGAGATCCAACCAATAATGATTGGTCCGAAGATCATTCCGGCATCACCTGCCATCTGGAAGATAGCGATTACCTTGCCGCCCTTGCCCTTGATGATGTCTCCAACAATGCTGGCAGGGGTTGTTGAAAGGAATGCGCCACCAAAGCCAAGAATGATCATTGATAGCAAGAACATCCATGCGTTGACCGCAAAGGTAAGAACCAAAATGCCAACAAAAACAATGTTTGCACCGATTATTGATGCTGCACGGCGTCCCTTGGCATCTGAAAAGCGACCAGCTTTAAGCAAGATCGCACCTTGAACAATTGCAGAGATTGCAAAGCCATAGCCAACTACTGCGGTAGTTGAGTTCAGCTCTTCTGTTACGAAGACCGGCAAGATGGATGCGCGCATTCCGAAGAAAACCCAGGTGCCAACAAATGCTAAGACAAGTGCGATTCTATAAGGCGGCATCGCTAACGCTTCACGGATAGTTGTTGCAGATTCAGCAGAACCATTCTTTACCTTTGCACCGATTGAATCTCCCTTAAGAAAGAAGAGCGCGACAATTCCTGAGCAGAGTAAAAGAATTGAGTAAACAAAAAACGGTGCACGCAAAGAGATAACCGACAGCAAGCCGCCAATTGCAGGCCCTGCCATACCACCAACGATAAATGAGCCTTGGTACACAGATTGCGCTTGGCCCCGTTGATCATCACTAACGGATCGCAAAATTACCGAGCTTGCTGCAACGGAAAACATTGAAGAGCCAAGTCCACCCGCTGCTCGAAAGAAGAGCAGTTGTTCATAGTTTTGAGCAACGCCAGCAAGAAAGGTAAAGAGCGAAACCATGAATACACCAGTTGAAAAGACTGTGCGTTCGCCAAACTTATCGACCAAAGTGCCTGAAATAAGCCCTGATGCAAATCGGGTGATGGCAAAGGCTGACACCATTAATCCAATTGCGGCGTTATTTACTCCAAAGGATTTAGCAAAGACCGGAATCGCTGGCATGACAATGCCAAAGCCAACGGCGACAAAAAAGGATGCCGCAACGAGGATTGAAACCTCGCGCGGCAGATCCCTAAATGGTGAGCGAATCAACCTAGCGACTCTCCAACCGCTTCATCACGAGCAGCTGCGTACTCTTTGTTTGTACGAAGTGGAGTTTCGCGGAGTTTGAGCGCTAGAAAGAATCCAATTGCAGTAACAGGTGCTGCTGCAAAGAAAACAATGTGGAATGAGTTCACAAAAGCGTTCAGTGCAGTTGCCTGAATCTCTGGTGGAAGGGTCTTCAGCACCGCTGTGTTATTGCTGATGCCTTCAAGCTTTGTCATATCAAAGCCCTTGAGCGCTGCTGGATTAGTCGTTGCTAATTCAGCAAAGTTGCTCTGTAAGTAATGTCCCACACGATTGGTCAAGATACTTCCGAAGATCGCTGTACCAAAGACAGATCCCAGCGAGCGGAAGAATGTATTTGAACTTGTCGCAACACCCATATCCTTGAAATCAACTGAGTTTTGTAGGGCAATAACAATGGTCTGCATTGAAAGTCCAAGACCTGCACCAACAAAGACCGCATAGATTGCGATCTGCCAGAATGGTGTATCGATCTGCAAACGGGTCATCATCAAAATACCAACGGTCATCAACGCTGTTCCCATGATTGGGAAGCGCTTGTAGTGACCATGCTTGGAAATCAGTTTTCCTGAAATGATTGATGTAGAAACAATCCCGAGCATTAATGGGATCAACTTAAGACCAGCTGATGTAGCGGTGTCACCCTTTACAACCTGAAGGTAGAGCGGCAACATAACAATTGCGCCAAACATTCCAGCACCGATAACCGCTCCCAGAAGTGAGGTAAGCGAGAAGGTATGGTTCTTGAATAGATGCAATGGCAGAATTGGCTCTGTTGCCCGCTTCTCCCATAGAAGGAACAACACCGTCAAGAAAATTCCAACAATTAACAATGTGATGGTTCGAATATCTGTCCACCCATCTTGCGGCCCATAAACCGCTAAAGAAAGTAGAACCAAGGTAACTGCAGAGACCATCAAAATCGCACCAAGGTAATCAATGCTGTGCTCACGCTTTACCTTTGGAAGGTGAAGAACCGCAGAAGTAATGACTAGAGCTGCAATTCCAAATGGAATGTTGATGTAGAAAATCCAACGCCAACCAGTTACGCCAAGGATCTGCGCATTGTCTGAGAAAAAGCCACCTAGAAGTGGGCCAGCAACTGAGGACAAGCCCCACACCGCGCCGAAGTACCCCTGATAACGACCACGTTCACGTGGAGACACGATGTCGCCGATGATGACAAATGTCAGCGCCATTAATCCGCCAGCGCCAAGACCCTGCAATGCACGAGTAGCAATCAACTGCTCCATATTTTGTGAAGCACCTGCGAGGAATGAACCGATTAAGAAGGTAACGATCGCGAATTGAAATACAACTCGTCGTCCATAGATATCTGAAATCTTTCCGTATAACGGAGTAGATGCAGTTGAGGTTAATAGATAGGCGGTTACAACCCAGGTGTAGTGATTTAATCCATCAAACTCTTCAACGATGCTCTTGAGAGCTGTCGAAACGATGGTTTGGTCAAGGGCTGCAAGGAACATTCCCATCATCAAGCCACCTAGGATGACCATGATTTCTTTGTGTGTGAGTTGATTTGTTGCTTCAGATACGGGCTTCTCATTAGACATGAAGGTAAGGTTACTCCGTGAAGTCAGTAATAGCCGAACACTTAGTAAAGACCTATCGCAATGGCGAGGTCAAAGCGCTCAATGATTTGTCATTAGATGTTGAAGAAGGCACTGTTTTAGGCGTACTTGGGCCTAATGGTGCGGGTAAAACAACAACTGTGAGAATTCTCGCAACTTTGCTCAAGCCCGATTCTGGATCAGCAATAGTTGCAGGTATTGATGTCATTAAGCATCCTGACAAGGTTCGTGAACAAATTGGTTTATCAGGTCAGTATGCAGCAGTTGATGAGACATTAACCGGCTGGGATAACTTGGTGATGTTTGGACGTTTGTATCACTTGGGTAGACAAAGTTCGATCGATCGCGCCAATGAATTACTAGAACGTTTTGATTTAACGGAAGCTGCAAAGCGTCCTATTAAGACTTATTCAGGTGGAATGCGCCGCCGCCTTGATTTAGCGGCCTCCTTAATTGTTAAGCCAAAGATTCTCTTTTTAGATGAGCCAACAACTGGTTTAGATCCACGTGGTCGCCAGGATATGTGGGGCGTCATTCAAGAGCTTGTTAAGGGCGGCGTTACCTTGCTTTTAACAACTCAGTACTTGGAAGAAGCCGATCAATTAGCTGATGAAATCGCAGTAATTGATCGCGGAACAGTTATCGCTCGTGGCACATCGGATGCTTTGAAGAAGCAGGTTGGTGGAGAGCGTTTAGAAATAACAGTTGAACCTGCAGATCTTGATAAGACCACTGAGATCGTTGCCAGGATTAGTGGCCACGCAACACATGTGGATCTACGCACTATTAGTGCACCTGTGCTGCACGGATCTAAGGATTTGATGGATGCCTTACGTGCAATGGATGATGCAAAGATCCATCCACTTGATATTGGTTTAAAGCGACCATCTCTTGACGATGTGTTCTTGTCATTAACGGGACATGTAGCGGAGGAGACAGTAGAAGAACCAGCGGTTAAGAAGAAGAGAGGCGGCAAAAAATGAAACATGCATTCGGTGATGCAGTAGTAATTACCAAGCGTCAGCTGCTTCAACTTGCTCGCGTTCCAGAGCTTCTGGTTTTCTCAACAATTCAGCCCGTCATGTTTGTACTTTTATTCCGCTATGTATTTGGTGGTTCTATTGATTCAGGCCAACCTGGTGGATATGTACAGCTATTGATGCCAGGAATCTTTGTGCAGACAGTTGCCTTTACCTTGGCATCAACTGCAATTGGTTTAGCTGAAGATATGAAGAAGGGATTAATTGATCGCTTTAGATCACTTCCAATTTCACGTGGCGCAGTGATCTTTGGCCGCACCTTTGGTGATGCGCTGCTCAATATCTTGGTTCTAGCTGTTATGGCAGGAGCAGGCTTTGCAGTGGGCTGGCGTCCAACCTCTGGCTTTGTTCAAGTCTCACTTGGCTTCTTATTCCTCTTTATGTTTGGTTACGCACTTTCTTGGATTGGAATTTTGGTTGGTCTGTCAGTTAAAGAGGCTCGTACCGTTCAGAGCGTTGGCTTCTTGGTTACCTTCCCGCTGACCTTCTTATCTAACGCTTTTGCGCCAACAACCGGAATGCCAAAGGCGTTGCAGTACTTTGCTGAATGGAACCCGGTTTCAACGATGGTGGCAGCATGCCGACAATTGTTCGGTCTGAAAAATGAGTTTGGTGCAACAGCTAACTCATGGCCAAGTCAGCACCCACTAGAGACATCACTGCTCTACATGGTTGTGTTGATGGTGATCTTTATTCCGCTGAGTATTCGTAAGTACAAAAACTACTCAAACTAGTTAGGCGTAAAACTCTGCGGCAACAATCTCTACTGAGATTTCGCGACCGTTAGGTGCTGTGTATGAAACCTTGGCACCGATTTCTTGTCCAAGTACCGCTGAACCTAGTGGTGACTTTTCGCTGTAGACATCTAAATCACCTGAAGAGATTTCGCGGGAGCCAATTAAAAACTTCATCTCATCGCCAGCGATAATTGCTGTAACAACCATTCCTGCACCAACCTTCCCATCAGCGCTTGCTGGTGGGGTTCCGATGTGAGCGTTTTCTAACATCTGCTTTAACTGACGGATGCGAGCTTCCATCTTTCCCTGCTCATCACGAGCTGCGTGGTAACCACCATTTTCCTTAAGATCACCTTCGGCGCGTGCGGCTTCAATCTTTGCGGTGACATCTTTGCGACCTGGGCCTTCGAGCTGCGCCAATTCAGCGCGCAAACGATCTGCCGCTTCCTGGGTTAACCATGTCTGTGTCATAAGGCGTAACGGTACTGGCTATTTACGCAGCGCGACAACTGGATACATCGGCATTAACCGCTTCGCTACGCGTAGGAACGGCGGTGACCAGTTCAACCTTTGCTTTACCGGCAGCGATCTCTTGATCAATCTGCCCAACAATATTTTTATCAAAGTCACGGGCGATCAGGGTACAGATCACGACTTGTTGACCATCGCTTCTTTCAATGAAGTATCGAACCGACGCTTCGCGATCGCTCTCAATAGTAAATGAGACTAACTGGGATCGAAGCGGTGGATTGGAGTGATACAACGCCGACCACATCAGCCAACCGATTCCCAGAATTGCAACAACAAGGGCTACCACAGGCCAGCGTGTGGCTTTGGCAGCGCCGTATCGCGCTTCATAATCGAACGGCTCTGGTGATTGCATGACATGATTATCGCATGGAACAAGAAGAAATCTTCATGGGATCTGCCGGCTCATTAACGGTCGGAATCTTGCTAATAGCCGTTGTCTTTTTGTTGCGCAGTTTTTACAAGCGCTTCATGGGCATAGATCGAAGCGATGACTCAACCGAATAATCTTCTTACCAAACTTTTCCAAGGTATTGCAGTAGTTGCGATAGCAGTACTGTTTGTTGGATTAGGTTTTTGGCAGCTACAGCGTGCCGCAGATTTGAAGGAAAGTTTAAAGGTTGCCCGAACAGTTGATACAAATGTTGTTCCCCTGCAATCAGTTGCACAACCTCGCGTGGCACTTGGTGCCGATGCATTTAACAAAACCGTTTCCTTAACAGGAAAGTACATTGCAAATTTCAAAGCGCCCAACCAAGATGATGGAGCTGGTGTTGTTTCAGATTGGGAGGTCGCCTTAGCCCAAGTTGATGAACGGTCTGCAATCTTGGTGGTTCGAGGTTTATGGTCTGATCGCATGAATAACCCAGAGATTCAACAATCGATGAACATTGATATCCAAGGGGTCTTAGTTGCAAGCCAATCAACTGATCGCACCGACAATTCCCCCGGAGTTATTTCACGATTAGATAGCGCAGTTGTTGTGGGGCTTACCGATTTGGATTTATATGATGGCTACATCTTGGCCCGTTCTGAATTTAGCGATGGTCAGGAGTTGCAACGCACCCGGGTAACTGAGGAGAAGATCAACCCAAAGATCCCTGGTTACTACTGGCAGCACATCTCTTATGTGGTCATTTGGTGGCTTATGGCAGCTGTGGTGCTGTATCTACCCTTCTATCGCCGTAGAGTTACCCCATGAGCGGAGCAATCAAGCGGTACCGATTTATGGCGCTAGTAGCCGGAGTTATGTCACTTCTACTGTGGTTTGTGGATCTGCCGGTTGCTTATCTATTTAATAATGAGGATTGGAAAGCAGCCGTTGCCTGGATTCCCTTTGTCCATGGCTGGGTTTATGCGGTTTATGTACTTGTAGCGATTCAATTTTCAGTGAAAGCCCGTTGGCCAATGAAGAAGATCATCTGGCTGATCTTGGCCGGCACCCTTCCGATTGCATCTATTGCTGCGGAGCGCAGAGTTGTTCGCCAATATTCGTAAGCTGATTAAATTGCTGATCTATCCACTGTACGAGTGGCGATTAGTTCGAGCTTTAGATTTTTCCAAGACCCCACACCATGTTGGTGTCATCCTTGATGGCAATCGTCGCTGGGCAAAATCCAATCCAACAAACAATGATCCTCACGGCCACAAAGCTGGTGCAAGCAAAATCATTGATTTCTTGGGGTGGTGTGATGATGCCCAGGTCAAGGTCGTAACTTTGTGGTTGCTGTCGACAGATAACTTCAAGCGTTCGCAGGAAGAGATTGATGAGCTGCTAAAAATTATTGGAAACACCGTTGATGAGTTAGCTGCCACCGGTCGTTGGAATATCAAAGCGGTAGGCGCACTTGATTTACTTCCACCATGGTTAGAGGAAAAGCTCATCTCGCTCAAGCCGATTCGCAATGATGGGGTCGAAGTAAATGTTGCCATCAGTTATGGCGGTCGCCGCGAAATCGTTGATG
>Ga0214919_10005100_pt1 | contig 18844 bp, 15 predicted proteins | sample LL1503_MetaG_FD_177994 | JGI IMG/M metagenome (GOLD analysis project Ga0214919, IMG submission 177994) | Freshwater microbial communities from Lake Lanier, Atlanta, Georgia, United States - LL-1503 | ecosystem: Environmental > Aquatic > Freshwater > Lake | place: USA: Georgia | collected...
ATAAAGTATAGGTTGGCATATCACCATCACCCATATTATATGCAATTGCACCACCTTCATCTTTTTGTGCATATCCGTTACCACCAGATACTACATTTAAGTGATTTTGAACAGCTGTTGTATAATCTTTTGACTTTGGTTTATTTAATGTAGATATTCCGTTCAAACTAGCATCTGGTTTTTTATCACCACCAAATACAGATGTGCCTTTAACTTTAGAAGCTTGTCCTGCAGTTGTAGTTTTACCTGCAATTTTAACTTTTGTATCGGGTCTTAACTTATGTGCTTTACTATAAGTGTCGAATGCTCCCTGAGATGAAAAATCAATCTCTTTTAATGGGATAAGGTTTATTAATCTCATATTGTTGTTTTATTAAAATGAATCACTTACTAATGTGTAATCTTTATTGGTTAAGGTCTTTTTGGCTTGCTTTAACAAATCATCGACCATTTTATCTCTTTTCTTTGCAGCTTCTGGAGATATACTACCATCTTTGTCGTGCTGCTTTTTGATTTGTTGTAACTTATGAACAGCATCTTTGTCATCCATATAAATTGCCAATTCAACTGCCGCAGTGGAATGGTCATTGTTGTCGGTCATTCTACTTACCTTCTTATTAAAAGCATCGGCTGGGTTATACATTTCCTTTAATGGAATTAAATCTACTAATTTCATATTATTATCTTTATTTCTTTTTATAGTAATCTTTCTGTGCATCAACTTCTGCATCACTTTCTTTATCACTCATAGCATCCAATCCTAATTTACTAGCAACTTTATTTGATGCCTTACCAATTCCTTTCATAGCAGCGTTACCTACTTTAGTTGTGTAAAGGGCCTTACCAACAGTATTCATAACTTTATTACCAACTTTTTCAGCTCCTTTTTTTATTGCATGTCCTGCTCTTGTTGCTAAAGGTGCTAATTTTAATTGAGTTCCAGGTCTTACCTTATGTGCTTTTTTATATGCATCAAGTTCTTTTTGTGAGTCAAATTCCAATTCATTTAATCGTTCCCTAATAAAATTAATTTCCTGTTCTTTGGTCATTTGAGTTCCGGCAACCTTATTCATTGCTTTTACTTCTTGTAATAAATTTTTTTTCATTGTAGTATTTTGGATATAATTATATGATATAAATATAAAATTTTAACTTATAACCTCTAAATTGTTATAATTCTCTCCTTCTTCAACTTTAACCGGAAAACCACCCTTCTCCATTATCTCTCTAATGTCGTTTAAGATATTTTCTCTTTCAATAGGATGTGTGTCTATAAGAAAGGCATCGTAGGTATAAAGTATCATTTTTGACATTTTCCCATCCAAATACTCCATGACCTCACCAATCTTCATATAATTAATTTCAGTTTCCAATGATTGTAGTAAGTAGTTGAATACCTTTTGTTCGTTTGCACTCTCAATTCTATGGAATGGTATTTCTCTTTTGTATAAGAGTGTCGTCAATTTTCCCGAAATGACGAACGATTGGTATAACTTCTTAATGTATTTATCTACTAATTGAAAGAATGGTATCCCCCTTGCATTCTCATCTAATCCCCCATAAAGATATGTAAAGGTTATTTTCTTTGCCGTCTCCAAATCACACCCATAAAGGTTTGCAAGATGTTGATGAGCCGTAGTACCCGTTGGAAACTCATATCCAACCATTTTTGCAATCAAACGAATGTGATAAGACTCATAGTCAAATTGAATTAGAGTTCCGTGTGGATGACGACTAATAAACATTTCTCTCGTTCCATCGGATTTGTTTAGAGCAGAGTAGTTCACATTAAGATGTCTATTGGATGGCCTACCCGTTGTTGTATATGGATTGTATTGCGTGTAGACGATATCGTTTTTACGCAGGTATTGCTCGTTAAAGTTAAAACTATCAATAAATTTTTCTCTAACGACTTTTACCCCAGCCCCTTCCAACCTTCCTAATGTATTGATTGCTGATGTATATTTTCTATACCAATCTTCTCTTTTACTGATATTTGGGATTGTTTTTAAGACTTCATACCACTTCATTAAAGGTACACAATCATTCAACTCCTTAAAGTCGTTTCTATACCCTCTATAAACCGATTCTATGACCTCATTAAAGATAAATGGTTTCCCATTCTCTTCAAAGGATACCCACTCATAATCTAATCCTATGGTCTTTAGATACCTATTGTCTAAAACCAATGTATTGACGTGAATTATTTTAGATATGTCGAATTTGTCTAACTTCTTTGCGTCTATGTGGTTGAAATTGATTATACCATCACTTCCATCACTTTGTCTATAATAAATGAACGATAAACGATTTCCCAATGGATGTGCTCTATGTGAACTCCATACAGGAACTATGAGGTCAATATTTATATTACCTCCTAAAAATGATTGTAGGGATTGCTTATCTTCAATTAGGTTCATAGAACTCTAATATACGAAAAATATTTGAGATTACAAAGTTATTTGTAAAATTGTAATACGTTTGGTAAATATAAACCTATATTTTTTAACGATTTGGACGTAGCTGCGATTGTTGCTCTATTAGAATTAATTACACCTTTGTCAATTAATAATCCGGTATTATTATATACTTCGGTTAATGGGCCGGATATTCTCCAATTTACAATTTCTGATAACCAATATGGATTTGTTTTGATTGTTTCATATCCATTTTTATCTATTTCATAAATAAAACCATTTATATCATTTACTTTTTGTATAAAATATCTTTGAACAAAAGATGATTCGTAATCTTCTGGTTTTGGAGATGGTACAATGGTTTTTGGAATGTCCAATGAATAGAATGTTTTATTTTTTATTAAATCGTTATACATCTTATATAGTATTTTCAGTATTAATTCTATATCCTGCTTCAATTGTGGTTTCCCAACCTTTATCGTCAATTGAATGTTTTACATTTGTAACTTGAAAATATCCATTTTTATTATATATTTCAGGAACACCATCAATATGAAAAAATTCACCACAACTTATTCCGGCAATACCATCTAATTTTAATGTTACACTCAAATATGTTAAAGCGGTACTATTTTCTGCTTTTGTTTTTACATATTTCAATATCAATGCCGAATCTAAATAGATAAATCCATTAGGTGCAGGTTTTGTATCTTTTATTTTTAACTTAAATTTTACATATTTACTTTCCAATACTTCTATCATTTCTTTTTTCTGCTCAGCTACGGTTTTATTTTTTTCTTCTTCAGCTACTGCAGAACCACTTGTTGTATTTGTTTTGGTTGCAATTATAGTATTCCACTCATTTGCTTCTTTTACTAATTTAACTTCAATTGAATTTATAGAATAATATCCATCCGCATTTGGGGCGTAAGATAAATCGGCAGATGCAAAATCATCTTTTTGTGCAACTGGGTCTGCATCGGGACCTTCTCCTTTATTGATTGCTTTATTTAATGCCAATTGTGTAGAATATAATGCCTGTGCTTGCATCAACGTACTCAATTCCATATTAAATTCAAAAGATTTAACAATAGAATTTTCTGCACCGATTTTGAATCTATGTATATTTTTTAATTGAGTAGCTGGTGGGTTTTTAATTGGTAATTTTTTATCTACTATGGTTAATGGGCTACTATCATTAGAATCACTATCTTTTTGAAATTGTAAACTACATAATCCAAACATATTATCGTTTAGAGATTGTAATAAATTATTCAAAATATCAGCTTGAGTGTATGATTGATTATATGCCTGAACAAATGAATCATATCTAAAAAATACATTTAATAAATTTCCAATTTTACCATCAACTATTTCAATCCCATCTTTATTTTCAGGGTCCGAATCATAAATTTTTGTTAAATTCAAATTAAAAGATTTACCATTTATTTTACCATCAAACGTTTCCGATATAAATTTTTTACTTGTATCATCAATTTTACCGGCCATTGTTATTATATTCTTTTTACCACGCAATGAAACTTCTATTTTTGGTAAGTCTCCGGGTAAAATAAATAAATCCGTTGTTGATATAATATTACTATCGGTATGTATTGGAATGATTGGGTTTTTACGTGCTTCATCTTCAAAAAATGCATATCCAATTTGTTTTGTATTTGTCTTAAATAGCATTGATTCACTTAATATTTTTAATATCAATTTGAAAGAAATATATGCTTCTTTTGAATACTTTGTATCTTTTTGTTTTTCATTACTAATACCCCAATTAAAAAATTCTTTTTCCCAATCGGATTTTATTTTGAATACATCTTTTAATTCTGGAACATTTAGGTCTGCAGATAGTTTATTCAAATATGTATCATAATCATCAATAGCAGTGTTAGTATCTTGGTTTTGATTTGAATTTTTAGAATTAGCTTGTTTTATTGGCATCCACAATTGTAGTTCATTACCTGCCGATATTTCCATATTTATATTATATGTTCCATCTATGTCAGGACTAAAATTGAAATTGGTAACTTTGCCTGCAAAAAAATCATATGCACCTTTTGTATTTTTTAGAGTTTCTAAATATACTGTTCTTGCTACTCTATATGCATCTTCTTTATGAGAATATATTTCAAGATATTTTGCTATATAATCAGTATGGTTTTTTTTTGCAAATAAATAACTATCTATCAAATATTTATCAGTTCTTATATCGGTATTCCAACCATATTCTAATACAACATTCATAGATGGTCTTAAGAAAAACAATTCAAACATTTCCAATTGTTTTAATGTAAAAACTTTAATATCTATTTTTGCCGTTTTTAATGTATTATTTCCACCATCAGTATCAATATCAATCTTTGTAATTATTGGAACGGATACTCGTCTATTAGTTTCACCTTCTACTACTATTTCTTTTCCATTCAAATCATAACCAACGATTGTATTTCCTGTTTGATATAATTTTGATATGTCTAATGTATTTGCAATAACACATCCACTATACATACCGGTAATTGTACCACTTTCAATCATACCTTTTATAGAATCTTGTCCACCTTTTGAAACAATTGCGGCGGAAGATAAAATTGCAAATGGAGATAATGTATGAATATTTGCCGATTTTGCTTCTCTAGCTTTTAACACATCTACTATCCATGGTTTTATTGGGGCCAAAAATGGAAATGCCATAACTTATTTATTTATTTTTTCTAAATCATTCAAAATTTTAGAAACATTTGCAGGTATTCTTAATTGTATACCAGGCGTTATTGAATAGGATGCCTCATTTAGATTATTTGCAGTTGCAATAATCCACCACAAGCTTTGGTCTCCATAATATTTTAGAGCAAGGATATCCAATCTATCGCCGATATCCGAAATAACATACATATCATCATTTGATGCTTTTATTTTTGGGTATATAACACTACTTAGATACATTTTTTTTGTATCCATTTTTGTTAAAGTTTTTGAATATGTATATCTACTTGCCATTTATTTTTATTTATTACATTTCACCATTTGCAAAAGCATTTGATTCTTGTGGTTTATCTTTTTCGGCTGGTTTTGATTCTATTGCTTCTATACCATTTCCGTCAAAATTGTATTTATAAGTTTTTGTATCAGTACCGGAGACTACACTATGTAAGTTTTGTTCTATTATTTTTATAGAAAGTGATGCATCAATTACTGATGGGTATAATATACTTTCTACATCTTTATTTGGTTTAATGCCATTTGGTTGAAAGTTGGGCCAAGATACATTATCTTCTATATTAAATGAAATTGATTCTAAAAGTGATAATGTATTTGTATATACATCACCTACTGAAAAATAAAATAATTGAGGTGAGAATGCATATTGTGATGTTTGTTTATTATCACCATATGTCATTTGAGATATTTTTTCATACGGAAATGCTAATGATTTCAAATAATTTATTTTTTTTATTATCGTATCTCTTTCTTTTATTGTATTATAATATAATTTTAGATTAAACTTAACACTTCTTTCTACACCCTGATATCTGTAAGTTTTGAATGGTGAACCCAAATACTTAAAATTAGACCATTCTGGAGTAATATCTTCACTAATTCCAGAAACTGACCCAACAAATGGTACAATCTCTTTGTTACCATATTTTTTGAATGTTACCCAAATTTGATTTTGAAATTTATTAGATTTTTTACTTTCTTTTAATTTATCATCATTTTCAAAATAAGTTGTTTCATTAATTTCTCTTGTCACATCATCCCAAGATTTTTTGTAATCCCCCTCTCTTTTTTCTAATGTTTTAACATATTTGTTAGTTGTGTTATTAAATAGAGGTTTTCCGGTTGGTTTGAAAATTGTATGCTCTTCATAATACTCTGAAAATCCTACAGTTTTTGCCATAACAGTTTTACCATCCAATGAGGTTTTTGCAAATTGTGCACCATACTCATTTTCTGCAGCTGAATTTTTCTTTAGAGAATTTACTAAACTTTTTAATCCATTTCCAGAACCAAATTTATTAATTGCGGATATTGCTGCACCTGTAAGACTTTGATTGCTTGATTTGGATGCTGCTAATATTGAATCTGGTGCAGGCGTTTGTTTTACAAAATACTTTTTACCTTCTTTAACTGTATCTCTTAATAATGCTTCGGTGGGTGCTAATAAAGAAATTGGTTTTGTAAAAAATCCAGTTGGTCTACGAAATATAGTATCGGTTGGTCTATTTGCCGAACCACCCAATGCACCACCTATTTGATTACCTATTAAATCGGATAATGCGTCTGGAGAAGATGTCAATAATGCTGCACCTCTTGGAGCATTTATAATACCTTGAGTGTCAATCCTTAGTTTTTCGGATTTACCATAAATTTCTTTTACTTGACTATTAAATAAATCACTGATTGTTGGCATCTATAAATTCCTTTTGTATAAATATCTTTAATGGAAATTTATGTTATTATGTTGTACCTGTTATTCCGTATACTCTATTTTTTACGTTTGTCATAACATCACTAACACGTTTACCACTTATGTTAATTGGTTTTGCCGATACATCATTAGTTACACCTATTAGTGTATCTAATAATGTGTTTGTTACATCCGTTCTTCTTAACATTTCGGTATAACCATTTGTGGAAATAGTATTTAATTTTACCATTTCATCATTTAATTTTGTTAGGTTGTTTGTATGACTAGCATCAAACCAAGTTAATGCAGTAGCTTGATTTTTAGTGATGGTTGCCATATTAGCATTGGTTGTACCTGCAAATGAATTTATTGCAGCTACCATAGAAGCAGTATCTACAATATAATTATTAGGTACTTTTACTGCGGGTGCACCTCCTGCAGGTCCTCCAGCGCCTCCTCCACCGGTGGGTGCACCTGCACCATTTGCAAGGTGTGTTCCAAACATATATGACCCAGGGCCATATTCAAAACCATTTGCAGGTCCTGGCATTTTCCATGTCGATGGGTTACTAAAATCAAATCCAGGAATAGGTTTAAGATACTCTCCGGTTCCTAATTTTGGGTCTTTGTTAATTTCACCGGTAACAACTTTTAATCTTTCGTTAAATTCTTCCATTATCTTTGTTGGGTCTCGTTGAACCATAAAATGGTCTATTGTCGCTTTCATGTCTGTACCAATTCCCTTATACAATTCTGATAGTCTCGCTTGTTCGTCTTTACCTAAAAGTCTTTTTTTGTTTATTTCTCTTATTTGCAATATTTCAATAGCCGCAGATAATGCATCTTTTTCTCTATAAAATGCTGTTAGTTCATCTTGTTTTTGCTTTTTTAATGCTTTCTTTTGTTCTTCGGATTCTTCCTTAAATATTGTATCGTATGCATTTTTTAATTTTTCTGCAAGTACATCAGGTTGTTTTTTGAATTCTTCAACCAATTCAAATTGAGCATTATAATAGTCAGCCAATCTCATATCACCCGCATCAATTTGACCGGCTTGTATCATTCCTTGTATTGAACTTAAGTTTGAATTTGCGGCGGAATATCCTGCCCCTTCTTTGACCAATCCTGCGAATGCCTGGTCCATTAAATTTTTACCACCACCCATCATTATACCAGACCCCATTTCTTCTAAATGTTGGGCAGCTGCCATTTCTTTTTCATTCTTCATCTCATATTCCTTTGTCCACTTAACTCTCCAATATGCTTCAACTTCCAACATCTTCAATTTTTGGGATTGTTCAAGTTGTAACATAATCATTCTTTCTCTTTGCTCAAATTTCATCATTTCTTTTCTTTGCTTCTGCTCCATACCCAATCTCTGCCCTGCTAATGAGATATCCATTTTCAATGCACCTTTTGCAATATCTGCTCCGGTTTTTAATCCTGCCTTTTCAGCCAATGTTCCCTTAACACCACCACCCTTTGATTGAGTCAATTCCATCAATTGCTCTATACCCATTCCTGTTGATTGTGATAGTGCTTGTTTTTGGAATGCATTCATTGAACCAATATCTACTCCACCCAATGCAGATTTCAATGCAGATGCTCCACCTGCCATATCTCCTGACATCAATCTAGCTCTTACTTCTGAAAGATTTACATTTCTACCCAACATTGCCGACAAACTCATTTCAGATTTAATACTATCTTTATAATTCAGTACCATTGTTCCTGATGCAGTTGCCATATCCTTCATAGAAGTATTCATATTGGATAGTAATACTGCTTGACTTGCGTATTGTGAAGTCGTCATATTACTATACTTTAATATTTCTTCCGATGCATCTGCCATTTGTTTGAATAATTCTGCAGGACTAATTTCATTTAATTCTGCAAATGCAGTTACACCTGCTATATTATTGAATGCGGTTTCAGCCGATGATTTATCCATTAAACGGAAATTTCTACTCATTTTCAGAACTTCCGTACCACCTGTTTGAAATAATTTACCAAGTCCTGCGGCCGAAGTAGACATTTTAATTTGTTCTTTAAGACTTGTTCCCAATTGAGCTCCTAACTCTTTTACACTATCTAAAACCGAATCCGTAGATGAACCAATTGCTTGTAAAGCTCTTTCTGAAACTGCTAATGCTGTTTTATATTGAGTCATTCCGGTTAAAAACAATGCTTTACGTCTTGCAGCTTCTGCTTCCATTGTTTGCATTGCCTGATTGTGTCCAAATGTGATTGCATCTTTTTTAAGTCCAATTTGATAACTTAATTCATCTTTAACCAATGAATTTTGGTAATCAATCATTGCAACATTATTACTCTTTTGCCAATCAAAATATTCTTTTTCTCTGGTTTGCCTTTCTTCTAAAGGTTTAATGTAATTATACTTAGCATTTATTTTTCTAAATTGTTCGGTGTGTTCTAATGCTTCTGCTTCATGTGTAATAGCTTCGGCCGACATTTGTAAATCACCACCTATCATTTTAACACCTGCGGCTAATTTTTCAAGGCCGCCACCATCATACCACTTAAATATACCATATAACGCAGTACCAACTATGGCGGCCGGCCCTGCAAATCTAGCTATTGCACCAATACTACTCATTAGACCTCCTCCACCTGTTGCGGCAGCACCCGTTGCGGCTGCACCTCTTTTTTGTATTAATCCTTTGGTTATATCACCTATGTTGCCTCCTTTTGTTATACCCAATGATTTGGTTACACCCAATCCTTGATTTATCATCCCACCAAAAGGTGTACCACTTAGCATATCTCCGGCTTTACCCATCGCCTTCATATCTTTTGCAGCTGCGGAGTAAGCTTTTTTGGTCTTTTCTAAAACATCTAAATTTCCTTTATTGGATTCTAAAACTTTAGCTGCAACATCACCACCTTTTTCAAGTTCGGTTATATATTCTTTTTGTTTGTCAATTTGTTTTTGAACAACTTTTGCAATATCAATATTTGCATCTTTGTTTTCCATTAAAGAAGCAAATGCATTTTGAATTTCTCCTGTTCCTTTTTTGTATGCAGCAGCAGCGTCTAATGCCGTATCCCTTACTTCTTTTTGACTTGTTGGTATTTCTGATATTTGTGATGCAATGGCTGAAACAGTTGTATCTACATCATCTAAAGCTTTTTGGATTTCTTTATAACCGTTACTCTGTTTATCTATCTTACCACCGATACTTTTTAATACATCATCGTATTCTTTTGAATCGTAAATAGTTTCTCTATTTAACTTATTACGTTTTTCAATTAATTTATTAACTTGTTCTAATTGTTTTCCAACTTCTATAACCGACTCTATATCATTCTTATCAAAAAAGTCTTGTTCTTTCTTTTTTAACGCATCTCTTCTAGTTGAAAGGTCTTTGTAGCTAGACGGTTGTTTTCCCTCACCTTTTGGTTTTTTATCTGCCATCTATGATAACTTAGAATTTATTGTAATATTTTTTAAGAAAATCGTCTATTTTTGAAGTATCTAATCCACTTCTTTCTAAGGAAGCTTTTAATTTTAATTGTCTACTAACAATTGCTTTATCCATTTCCCCAAATGCGTCTGCTAATTCAGGATTGGTATATTTAATTTTTGAAATAAACTGGTCCGCATTATCATTTGACTTTGCTGTATAAAACAAATCCAATAATTTTTGGAACATATTTCTTTCAAATAAAAGTTTTGACATATCTTTATTTTTGTATTCTTATATAAATATAAAATTAAATTGTTTATCTACGTCTTGCAGTAGAACCTTTGCCTTTTGTAGCAGATTGCATTGCATCTGCTTCTGCTTCTTTTGATTGTATTAGTTCATTCCAATAAAAATCTCTTAACTTAATAGGCATAAAATAAACATCATGCCAATTGAAACCTCCATTGGATGAGTAAACCATACTAAACAACTTTTTATGTAAGAAAGTACTGTAATTAGTCGGCAGGATAAAAAAAGTTAATCCCTAATGGGACTTTTAACGCCTCCGTTTCGCCAGTAAAAGGTGAAGTATAATTGAAACTCAAATCAACATCCGGCGACATTTGAGAAATATGTTTTCTAAGTGCCTTTGAATCTGCTGCTAATAATTGATTAGCTACATAATTACTTATATAACCAACCTCTCTATTACCATTAATTTCTGTTATTAATCTTCTATATCTAGCTTGTATATCATTTCCTTGTTTTGTAATCTTCTCACTTGCTTCAACATCTTTATTTACTGCAATCTCATCTCCGTGAGTCATTATCTTAAATTTGATTGGAGTCTTAGTTTTAGGAAGAGTAAATTCATATTCATTATTTCTATTTAACTTAGATTCGTCAATTTCTTTAATCTTTAATTGACTCATATCAACTTTTACTTCAACAGGTTCGTTTTCATTTGGGTCATTTATTGTAACACCATACTCAGGTCCAAATGCTAATATTCTTGATGAAATCAAAATAGCATTTTTATCCCCTATAATCAAATCATTTATGTTTATCGAGCTATCGACTATAATTGATTCTAATAATTTATCCAATACAATTCCCTTTTTAATTAGGTTTGTAGAAGTTAAAATATCTTCTTCTTTTGCGGTCATTAATTTAACTGTGATTTCTCCTGATGATAATGGAGATGATTCAGGATATACCAATCCTTTGGATGGTAAACTGATAACTTCCGTTGGAAATGGGTAATCTTTTTTAGATTGTTGAGGTGGTGTATTACCTAATCCTCTTGTAACTTGTTGTTCAATGTTTTGTTCCATAATATAACTAATGTGTTTATTATATATATTATGTTTTCAAAAAAATAAAAAAGGGGATAACATTTCTGCATCCCCTTCTTTTTATATTGTTTAGATTAGTATTCTAAGATAGCGTAATCATATGCCAATGTCAACTCAATTGAAACTGGGTCATTTGATGCCCAATCCAACTCACCGAAGTTTGCTGAAGAGATAAATGCACCTTTCAATGTCCATTGTTCAACTTTATCTCCTACTGGTCCCAATAAGAAGAAAGTAATATCCTTCTTATAGAATGCAGAGTATCCGTCTCTACCTGTTAATGACTCATGTGATTGTCTAACCCACTCCATAACTTGCTGTGCACCTGATGGTACAATTGGGTCATAAAGAGTGATAGTTACATCATCCCATGTAGATTTTCCTTTAATCTTTCTTTTTACGTTGATGTGGTCTAATTCAACTACTTCTGATGTAAAAGTTGGTCTATTTGCTGTCTTAATGATGTATGATTCGATACCATTGATTTCCATAATGAATCTGTTACCAAGTTTTGGTTCAAAATTCTTATAAAACATCTTATCAAAGGTTAAAATATCTGGCATTTCTTTTTATTTTTATTGTTCTATTATAAATATCTGTTTTCTAAATTATCCGTTAAATGCTGCACCAGTTGGTAAAATGTTGAAATCAATTTGAATGAATTCAGCCGTCTTAGTTGGTTGTAAGTAGATAGCTCCTTTCATAATGTTTCTATCAATTACATCTGGTGTGTTATTAGTATCATCCATTACAACACGGAATGCGTACAAACCTTGTCTTTGTTGGATTGATTCTAAATAAGGGTTAACGATGTTTAAGAATCTGTTTCTTGTCTCTGCAGTGTTTTGTTCAAATACTAAGTATCTTGAAGTAGATGCGATGTATTTTCTTACTGTTAACAACAATCTTCTTACGTTGATTCTGTCTAATGCAGATGGTTTGTCTTGTAAAGTCTTTTGTCCGAATACTACGATACCTTGTCCTGGGAACTGAACGATTGGGTTCACCTTTCCTTCGTATAATGTATCTTTTTCAGATTGAGTTAATCTATTCAATACACTAACTGCTCCTACTAATCCACCTCTATTCAAACCTGCTGGTGCGAACCATTCTGCCGCTACTCTATCGTTTGCTGCGAATACACCTGGAAGTAATACTGATGGTGGAACTGTTATTAATTTGTTTGTATTAACATCAATTGTCTTAACCCATGGGTAATAAACCGCTGCGTAGTTAGAATCAACTGATTGTGCTTGGGTTACTGTTGATGATAAAGAAGTAGATGCGTTACCAGCGTCTCCGATGAAGAATGCGTCTGCTCTTTGTTCAACCATATCTAATATTGAAGTCCAAACTGAACTATGGTCTGCTCTATTAACGTGTGGTGCAACTACCATATTGATATCATATTCGTCAGCGTTTGATAAAGCTGCGATGTGTTTTCCGTATGCTAATTTACCTGCAGTTGTTGCTGCGTCAATGTCTGCTGCGTTTGTGTTTGGTGCATATCCGTCAAATCCTTCTTGGAATGCTACAACAAATTGTCTTTGTGCAATATCCGATGCTAAATTTGAAGTCAATGTTAATCCACATATAGTATCCAATGAGAATACTGCGTTAGAACCATTACCTGCACTTACAGGAATTGGTTTCATATAGATTTTGTTATCTGCATTATTGTCCAAATCAATACCACTATATTTTGTAGAATCTGCTACTGAACCAGTTGTAAATGTTACTCTTGGAATATATGAAGCGTAGTTTCCTGCGTTTACAGGTAATTGATATGCAGCGTGTGCAAATGGAACTGCTTGAACTGGTGCGTTTTCATTTAAGTTTGTAATTCTAATATATTTTGAATTATTCACCCAATCACCAGCTTCAGTAATTTTACCATCTGATGCAATACTTCTCTTTCTATCACCAATTACTCTACTAATAAAGTTTGGAGAATTGGGGTCTAAGTTTACATTAGAATATGTTTCTAATATATTTTTTCTTTTATCAGTATCGGCAAATGCTCTTACTACAACTGTAAATGTACCATAATCAGTTCCGTTTGTTGTACCGGCTGCTTTTACGTTTGTAATACCAACTTTTATTTTTGTATTTGCGGTGTTACCTGCGGTAACTGTTTCAATTTGGAATAAAGAATATCTTGTATTGTTAATAAATTGAGATTGAATCATTGGTGTCAATGCTTCACATGCTTCACCTGTACCTGCTGAACCACTAAATTTTTGGTCACCTAATACAACTACACTTGCAGTTGTTGTGTTAAAAGAACCTGTAAATGAACCTGTTCCGATTCCGTCTGAAGTTGATAATGTAAATGAACCTGTATTAGCTATAAATCCATTTTCTTTGAAGAATGTATATGCGTATGCTTTATTTGAACCATATGCTGATGTACCAAATACTGCTTCTATATTATTTGTATCAATATATTCAATAGATGAACTATATCCAGTTGCAGTTAATCCACTACCACTTAATATAATTGAGAAATCACCACTACCATCTCTATCAGATACAGATGATGATGCAAATCCTAAACTTCCTGATGTACTAAAAAGAATACCTAGTGCACCTGTATAAGAACCTGTAGCTGCTAATAATAATAAAGGAGCTTTTTCAGTATATCCTGTTTTACCAGCTACTCTACAAATTGTTGCAGTTCCTGCTTCTCTTAAATATTTTTGTACTGCCAAAGGAGTATAATATGTGTCATCTACTGTTCCAAATAAATTTTCAAATTCAGCTTGTGAATTTACGATTGTTGGAACTAATGGGCCTTCTTTGAAAGGGCCTATGAATGCTGCTCCGATGTCAGCTACACCTTGTTGTAAAAATGAAAGGTCGTTTTCTTTTGTAAATACGCCTGGTGATACTATCTTTTCTGCCATTTTATATGCTTTAATTTAATTTATTAATTCTCAATATAAATATAAAAATTTCAACCAAAACAATAAATATTATTTATAGTTCGGAGAAAAATAACTATATGTTCTGCTTATTGCAGTTGAATCTTGTAATACACTATAAAACAATACAGGTCCAACTTGTCCATTCCAAAAAGATGTTCTTCCACTATTTGAACCAATTGTTATATAGTTGGTTGAAGATGGTGCTGCAAATGCTGCAGAACTAAATGTTCCAACTGATGTACCATCGACATAAATTGTACAAGTTCCACTAGGTTGAAATGCTACTGAAATCATATACCAAACGTTTGATGATAATGATGTTGTCAATTGTGCACTATTTCCTAATGAACTACCATAGAATTTTACTCTATTCAAAGTAGAACTATCCGATGATTCAATTGCTAAACCATAAAATCCGGCATAGTCAAATATAAATCTAGAAGTAGTTCCCAATGTTGTTGTAGGTCTTACCCACATATGAATCGTACCAGTATTAGTATTGAATTGTGAATATCCACCATTTATATTTGATGTGATATCTTTATAAAATAAATTAGAAGTACCATTGAATGAATAGTATCTTTCTTTTCTACTTGCACCATTATTATATGATGGGTTACCATTTGCCAATCCTAATGGTAATTGTAGACCTGGTCTAAATCCTGTATTATATCCACTCATATCCAATATATCAACAACAGGTGTACCCGTTGATGGGAATGCGTTTGCGGCAAATGACCCTGATTTTGCAGGTTCAATATACATTTTTAATCCTGTACCTGGTATAGATGATTGTGTTGTTGTTCCTTTATTGTGCGAAATTAAACCATTTGAAATATAAACATCGGCGTTTTCCACATTTACAGTTACAATTTCAACATCTGCAGTTACTAATTGAATATTAAATACAACTACTTCCGTTTCATCTTGCATTACTAATTTATCTCCTGGAAGAATATCACCAACACTTTTGAATCTATATTTTTTGATATCATTACACCAAACATACAATGGGTGAGTTTCGGTTGCGTTTATTAAACCATTATTTATTGAAAAATATCCTTCTGCAAAATTAAAAGTTAAATCCGAAACGGTTACATTTTGTGCTGCTCCGGCTATTTCATCTTTTTGATAAAATCTCCATTCCAATTCACCACTATCCGAACCATCTAATGTTTCATCTGGTAAATCCGTTGGAACCCATGCTTTTATTTCATCACCAATACTCAAATCTTCAACATTCACTTCTGCTCCAGTTGCTAATTGGATTTTTGTACCAAATAATAAACAAAAATCAGGTTGGTTAATTGTATTATAAACATCTACTGCGTATAATGTTTTAGTAGATGTAGTATTATAGTTTGTTGCTGCCGTATTATATCCGTCAGCATATGTCATTGATAAAATAGAAGATGCTTCGGAATAGTTTGAAACTGCAATTGATGCCGGTGTGATTGGAAATGATGGAGATGCTCCCAATGTTGGAGAACCTACTGAAAAGTTTGCGTTATCAAATGTTACTGAATAGTTTGCCGATACACTTCCAACTCTTGTTCCATGTAAAGAACCCGCTGAACCAAATGAGAAAGTTGCCGTTTCCGATGTACTTTCTACTATATATGTGAATGTTGGTAAATTTGGAGTCACAGAATCGATTGCAAAAGAACTAAATGCCGCAGTTGTTCCTGCCGATGCGTTCATTGCATTCATAGATACCGCCTGTATTGTTCTTGACGTACCCTGTGTTGCTCTATATAAATTACCTAATGATAAATTTGTTTTTGCCATCGTTTAAGTATTATTCTCCGTTATAAATATCTAAAAGTTTTTCTTTCCACACATCCTTATTAGAGAAGTGTTCTATCATCCAATTTTTAAGTTTTTGAAATTCTGTTTTACGGGTTTTGTAATCATCTTTACAAATCGTTTGGTAGGTCTGCTTAAATGTTTCCTTGTCAAACGCTTTGTATTTATAATCAAGTGGAACATGCCATTTTTCATGTAATATTGGAAGTTTACCCCAATCCACTGCTTCAAATATTCCGTATCCGAATGGTTCAAATTCAAAACAAGAATGAGATATTCCCCAATCAAGTCCGTAGAACCTTTCTTTATATTTGTAATCAAACTTGTAAATTTTTGCTTTTTCAAATTTGTATCCATATTTCTTTTTATAGTATTTGTTAAATGTTTCCGAATTGGTGGAAATATATCCTCCCAATCCATCCATATATTCAACATTCTTTCTACCTTCAACTCTTGCTGCGTATCCTAATTCTGTTGATGTTGAAAGTTCTTTGTTTTGCGTAAATGTATAATTATTTGGAATATGATGTAAGTTTTCCGTTTCATATGGAAAATGATACAATCCTACCCAAACTTTATTTTTAATTTTATTTATTAATTCGTTTTCGTATTCCCAGTTTCCGTACCAATGCAAGTATTCATCTTTATCTTGCTGTGCCATTAAAGATACTTTGGTTAAATTATGGAATACAATTGAGTCAATCTTTTCCAGGTTTTGATGAATAGCTCTGGTTGGAGTATAATGACCATGTAATATATGTATACGTCTTGCACCTTCTAATATTTTTATTATCGTATCTTCCGATGTTTCCCAAATGTGGTCAATATCAATTGGAAATTCTTCGTAATTTAAGGGTTTGTGTCTATGAAAAAGCAAGAGTGGCTTAACTTCTAAATGAGGTGCCACTTCTTCTATCCAATTAGTTACCCATATATCAGCACCACTATTGAACCAGGGTCCTCCTGCGGTAGTGTAGTATACATCGTACATTTATTATAAACCTTTTGGTTCTTTTAACTTTTCGATTTCTAAAGTTAAAGAATGAATTTTTGTTTGTTGTTCTTTGATTGCTTCTACCATTAAACCCATCATTTTTGAATAGTCTAATGCTAAGAAACCATCGTCTCTTGTTTTAACTACTTCTGGTAAAACTTCTTGTACTTCTTGTGCTATCAAACCTGTTTTAGGAGTTGACTTTGTTACTTCATTCACATCATCATTCCATTCCCAAGTTACACCATTTAATTTAGTTACTTTTTCTAAAGCGTTTGGTATAAGTTGAATAGTGTTCTTATGTCTTTTATCCGAAGTATAGTATGCAGTAATATCACCAGTTGCCGTTATTGCCCCATTAATTGTCAATGCTGCGAACGTTGGTGAAGATGTTGTTAATACCGCTTGATTTAAGTAAGTACCATATCCAGTTGTTGCAGTTAATGAAATTTGTGCTGAACCTGTTACTACTGTACCAATTGCAGTTCTAATTGTTTCGGCAGTTACTGAACTACCTAGTGCAGTTGATTGTCCTGCTATTGTTATTGTGTTTGTAGTTATTGAAGAACCCACTACTTGAGATGAACCAGATACTAAGTTTGCAATTGTAATATCAGCTGAGCCATTGAATGATGTTCCGTTGATTGTTCTTGCAGTTGCTAATGTAGTTGCAGTTGATGCGTTACCGGTTAATGCTCCTGTGAATCCAGTTGAACTTACCGATGTTAAACCTGCTATTGTTGTTGCAGTTCCACCCAATGCAATTGCAGTTGAACCAACTGTCACTGTATTAGTAGTGATTGCGGAACCTACAATTTGAGATGAACCCGATACAACTGTATTACTATTCAATTGAGTTTTAACACCCGTTGCAAAGTTTGTAGTTGCAGTTGCGTCAATTTGTGATGAACCCGAAACTAAGTTTGGAATAGTAATATTAGCAGAACCATCAAAAGATGTTCCGTTAATTGTTCTCGCAGTTGTTAATGCTGCTGCAGTTGTTGCAGTTGATGCGTTACCTGTCAATGCTCCTGTAAATCCAGTTGATGTTACCGATGTTAAACCTGCTATTGTTGTTGCAGATGAACCTAATGTAATTGCAGTTGAACCAATTGTTACTGTTTTATTTGAACCTAATAAAGAACCATCTATTTGTACTGAACCCGATACTATACCTCTACCTTTAGTTTCATAACTTCCTGTTACACTTTCTAATGTTGTTAATCTTGTACTTTGTGCGGTATTGGTTGTATCATTTGAACCCGTATATGTGTTTAATGATGCAATTGCGTTACTTGCAGTAAAACTATTTAATGATGTAAGTGAATTACTTGATGTAAAACTATTTAATGATGTAAGTGAATTACTTGATGTAAAACTATTTAATGATGTAAGTGAATTACTTGATGTAAAACTATTTAATGATGTAAGTGAATTACTTGATGTAAAACTATTTAATGATGTAAGTGAATTACTTGATGTAAAACTATTTAATGA
>Ga0214919_10005102_pt1 | contig 18833 bp, 16 predicted proteins | sample LL1503_MetaG_FD_177994 | JGI IMG/M metagenome (GOLD analysis project Ga0214919, IMG submission 177994) | Freshwater microbial communities from Lake Lanier, Atlanta, Georgia, United States - LL-1503 | ecosystem: Environmental > Aquatic > Freshwater > Lake | place: USA: Georgia | collected...
TTGTGGGTTCGACTTTTACTTCTCGGGGCCAAGACGAGGCGGAGAAGCTTCTTTTCGCCAAAGGACCTGCCCCCGCCAAGGGTGAAAATGGGAAGTGGGGGTTTTTATCCCCGGACGGGACCTGGGCTGTGGAGGCGAAATTTATTGAGGTGAAGCCTTTTCAAGGCGATGTGGCGGCAGCACGGGAGAAGGATAAATGGGGCTATATTGATGCGACAGGTAACTGGAAGATACCGCCCCGCTTTTCTTGGGCGGGCGAGTTTTCAGAAAATCTTGCCCCTGCGTCCGAGGGTGATCGCTTGACGGGCAAGTTTGGGTATATCGATCGCCAAGGCAGATGGGCAATTGAGCCTGAGTATGATTGGACGCGACCTTTTCAAGGAGGATATGGGGCTGTTAAGGATGGATCCAAGTGGGGTTTTGTAGATGCCAAGGGAAAGCTCGTGGTCGAGCCTGACTTCGATCAGGTTGGTGGTTTCTCAGAGGGTCTTGCTCCGGCTCAAAAAAGTGGCCCCCCCGGAGATAAAAAGACTTGGGTTTTTATTCAGCCAGATGGCAAAAGCCCTTTTGACTCAAAGTATGCATGGGCAGGAGGATTTTCTGAGGGGTTGGCTCGCGTCCAGTTGGAGGACCGGATTGCAGGCAAGTTTGGGTATATCAATTCAAAAGGAGGAATCGCGATAGCTCCAGAGTTTGATGAAGCAACAGATTTTCATAATGGGAAGGCTCACGTTCGCGTTGGAAACCAGTCTCGAACGATCGATACCAAGGGGAAACCTTTGGATTGATCTGGGGTGGGAAGTTTCCTTGTCTTGATCAGATTCGTAGTTAGATAGAAGTACATGATTTTAACCTCCATGACATTAGGTGCTGTTGCTGTTCTTGCTGGGGGAGCCCAACTCGTGAAGCATCGCAAAGATATACCGCATTTTCCCATTGTAGTAGGTCTCGGACTTACCATTCTTATTCCTTCTGCCATTATTTTACTAGTGATCGAGTGGATGGCCCTATGCTCTTGGAACCCGTTGATTTGGATGGAGTAAGCTCCACTGAAGTTTGATTCGGGTCGGGTGTTGTCAGGAAGAATTTAGCCCTTACTATCTTAATTGGAATCAGGGCAGTCGCCCCCAGCTTGTCTGGGGGAGGAAAGTCCGGACACCACAGGATAATCCGCCCTGGGAAAGCTGGGGGCATCTTCAGCGAAAGTTGAGGATGACGGAAAGTGTCACAGAAAAAATACCGCCTAACGCAAGTTAGGTAAGGGTGAAAAGGCGGGGTAAGAGCCCACCGCTTCTTGGGCAACCAAGGAGAATGACAAACCACGGATGGTGCAAGGCCGAGCAGGGGGAACGGGTGATCCGCCCGTCTCGCGAAAGCGAGACACTCCCGGGTTGGAGCCGCATCGGGGAAGTGGCAACACGGAACCGAAATTCGCCTTTGGGCGGGTTAGAGAAATGGCTGCCAGTTCTTTGAGGAAACTTGAAGAACCACAGAATCCGGCTTACGGATTCCACAGGAACGAGGGCCGGGTGGCGAAAAGGCCATCCGGCCTTCGCCTTTTATCGATCAACCGCTTTGCTGATATGCTGCTTCCACACGATCCGCAATGTCCCGGAATTGACTGTCCACTTCGTAAATTTTCTTAAACTCCTCCAATGCCTGCTCCTTTTTGCCCATCTCCTCAAGAATCACTCCCAAACAGTAGATCGCGTCTTTTTTCACATTGTCCATGGCCACAATTTCGGATGCAGCAAGGGCGTACTGTTTTGCGGCAAGGTCCAGCATCTTTCGTTTCTGATAAGAAACACCAAGCAGATTCAGTGCACGATGCCGAACCGAGGGCTGACGGAGAGCCTGCTGGAGCTCTGGTACGGCTTCCTTGTAAAGCCCGTTATCAATGAGAGCTTCACCTAAATCGAACCTGTACTGGAGATCGTTAGGATAACGCTTCACCCGCTCTTTTGCCCCCTCCAAGACGACGGATTTTTTTCGAGCAATAATCTCATCGCAAACTGACTCTTCTGCTCCTGCTGCTTTGGCCTGATCCAACTCCAAATCAAGAAGGCCACACTGAAGACGAAACACCGCTTTCTCAAGGGCAGGGTCAGTCTTTTGGGTGAGTTCATGCGCAAATTGAAACCACTGGAGAGCGTGATCTAAGGATCCCTGAACCTCGCACAACTCCGCTATCTGTTTGGCAAGCGTCACGTTCTGAGGCTCATTTTCGAACTGAGCATGAAGACGGGTTAACTGCTCCGCAATCGCCTCCGCAGATTTTACGACTTTGGAGGCGGACTCGAGTGCTGCGCTCTCGTCTTTATTCTTTAAGGAATCACGAAAATCCTGCGACTTTTCCCATCCACCCGACTGAGTGGCGACAAGGGCGCTAGCATCCTTCATTCCTTTTAATGCCGCCCCATCATTCGGAGTAATCTCAAGAATAGCCTGATAAATATCACGGGCTTTTCCCATCTGCTTGGCGGCAATTAAGGCACGAGCCAATCCGTGTAAATTTTGAGTATCTTGCGGTTTACCTGATCGGACTGTCTCAAAAGCAAATACGGCTGTGCCTGGGAGATCGTTTTCGAGTGCGATTTCGCCTAAAGCACCATTCGCCTGAGGACTAAAAGGATCGAGCGTCAAAGCCTCTTCAAGCTTTGCTAAACCAGCACCCAGCGATTTCCCAACGGCTGATTTTGCCTGCATAACAGCTGGGGCGATTCGTACGGCGGCCATACTTTTATCCATCTTTGAGGCACTTTTTGCTTTTGCGATCTGACTGGCTCGTAGGATTTTGCGGCCCTCCAACAGCCCAGGATTGGCTTCGAGAACAGGAGGCATCAGCATGATCACATAATCATGATTCTGGCGAGCCATCGCATCCTTCGCCTTACGAAAGGTCTCCAAGTTGGAACCCGTCAATTGGGCTGATGTAATCTCTGGCATAGCGGGTAAGAATACCTCAAAAGGACTTTTCACCCAACGGAAATTCTTGCGGGGTTTTCCTTGCCCTTTTCGTTTTACTAGGCCAACTCGCTTCTCATGCAAAACCCTGTCTTTTACGTCCTGACAGCCTTTTTCTTGGGGTCTTTACCCTTTGGTTACTGGCTGGCCTTGCTTCGTGGCGTTGATTTAAGGAAACAAGGAAGCGGAAACACAGGAGCAACCAATGTCGGACGTGTTCTTGGAAAGAAGTGGGGCATTTTTGTGTTTGCTTTAGATTTAGGAAAGGGGTGGCTCGCCGTCGCTCTAGCCAAGAGTGTAGGCAATGTACCAGAGACTTGGTCTATCACTGTGGGTGTTTTCGCAGTACTGGGTCATATTTTTTCTCCTTGGCTTGGATTTCGAGGAGGTAAGGGTGTGGCAACGTCAGCGGGGATACTGATCGGATTAGCGCCCTGGGTTGCTCTAGGGGTAGCCCTGATTTGGTTCCTCGCATTTCAAATGAGCCGAACTGTTTCGGTAGCCTCCTTATGTGCGGCAACCGCTTTTCCTTTATTCGTCTTTTGGCTTATGCCCGATCAGAAAGCCTTCCAGTGGATCTCGCTTGGTATGGCTGTGCTGGTTTGGTTTCGACATCGGGATAACCTAAAGAGACTTCTTCAAGGGAAAGAGAACCGTTTTGTAAAACCAGAGAAACCATGAATCATACCATTTTAGGAAAAGGGGCCTGGGGACAGGCGATCGGTCAGGCTCTACATGAGCGCGGAAATTCAGTGTGCTGGCTGGACAAGGGGGATTTCGAAATTCCATCGAAGACGGATCTTCTTTGGATTGCACTTCCTACGCAGGTGGTACGGGAGTGCCTTAAGGACATAAGAGGTCTTCCCGCGAAAACTCCCATCGTCAGTCTCTCCAAAGGGATTGAAATCGCCACGGGAAAACGAGTGAGCGAAATCCTCGAACATTCCTACCCCCAATCAGCCCTTGCGGCGGTATCGGGGCCTAGTCTTGCAGGTGAAATTCTCAAAAAAGTTCCAACAGCTTTAGTTGCGGCTTCCAAGGATGAGTCACTTGCGCTGCTAGTCCAGAAGGCCCTTCATGGACCCGCCCTTCGGGTATATCGCAGTATCGATTTAATCGGAGTGGAGTGGGGAGGAGCACTAAAAAATGTGTATGCACTTGCGGCTGGTATGTGCGCGGGATTGGGGTTGGGGGAAAACAGTTTGGCTGGCTTAACCACGCGAAGCTTGAGAGAGATGACCCGTGTGGCAGTCCATTTTGGCGCACAGGAGGAGACGGTTCAGGGGTTGAGTGGAGTGGGTGACCTGATTCTAACTTCCTATAGTCGCTCCAGCAGGAATCGTCGTGTAGGAGAGCGCCTAGGAGTGGGAGAGACCGTCGCACAAGCATTGGCATCCGTTGACGGAGTTTGTGAGGGAGTGCCCACCACCGAGGCTTTACATAAAATTCTCGAAGGCAAAAAGATCGAAGCCCCGATTGCTCAGGAGCTATTTCAGGTTTTGAAGGGAAAGAAGTCGCCTAAAGGGGCGTTACTAGCCCTCCTGGATCGAGGATCTAAATCAGAAACAGAATAAAGAGAGATTACTGTTCGACGGAAGGGGGCGGGGGGGGAATGATGTCAGGATATGAAATCGTATCGTTGCCTACACCTAGGACTCCTAGGCTACTGCCCAAACCTTTTTCGTTTGGGCTTTGGTCCTAGATTGATTCATACAAGGAGATCTCTGTGACCAATCGACCGATTTATATCGCACCCTCTATTTTGGGTGCTGATCTAGGCCGTATCGAAGCGGAAGCTGAGAGAATTAAGGCCAGCGGAGCCGAGTGGGTTCATGTGGATATTATGGACGGCCACTTTGTTCCCAATATTTCATTTGGCGTCAACATGGTCCGAACCTTACGCCGTTTAATGGGGGAGGCTACTTTGGATGTTCATCTCATGATTGAGCAGCCCGATCGTTATGCGAATGAGTTTATTGATGCAGGAGCAGACTGTTTAAATATTCATCTTGAGGCACGGCATCAATCGGCCCGTACCTTGGAATCAATACGTCAAAGAGGCTGTCGGAGTGGATTAGCGATTAACCCAGCGACCCTTTTGAAGCATGCGATTCCGTTACTCCCTCTTTGCGATCAACTTCTCTGTATGACAGTGAATCCTGGCTTTGGCGGTCAACCTTTCCTAGCCGAAGTTTTGCCGAAAATTCGTGAGGCTCGGGAGGTTATTTTACGTCAAAATTATCAAGTCGATATCACTGTGGATGGCGGAATTAACAACGAAACGGCCGCTCGATGTGTTGGTTCGGGGGCAAATATCCTTGTTTCAGGATCCTTTCTGTTTTCGCAGACCGACCTGACTCAAGCGGTCGCTTCAATGCGATCGGCCGCAACATCGGCAAATGTATCAGGCTGAAGACTGATTCCGTCATTCTTTATGGATCCCAACCTGATTCGCAATTTCTGTATCATTGCCCATGTCGACCACGGCAAGACCACGCTGTCGGATCGTCTGCTTCAAGTTACAGGACTTATCGCGGAGCGAGATATGCAAGCTCAGTTACTGGATTCGATGGATCTTGAGAGGGAGAGGGGAATTACAATCAAAGCCCATCCTGTGACCCTAAGTTACACCGCAAAGAACGGAAAAACCTATCGACTTAATCTTATCGACACTCCGGGGCATGTGGATTTCTCATATGAAGTTTCGCGGTCTCTTGCTGCATGTGAGGGGGCCCTTCTTGTGGTGGATGCTGCTCAAGGGGTCGAGGCCCAGACCGTGGCTAATGTTCATCTGGCGAACAAAGAAGGTTTAACGCTCATCCCTATTATCAATAAAATCGATTTACCTAGTTCCGACATATCCGGGGTCAAAAAACAACTTGAGGAGATTCTCACCATTCCTGGAGAAGAAGCAATTTTGGTGAGCGCAAAAACAGGGCAAGGGATTGAAGATGTTCTTGAGGCGATAGTTGCCCGGCTACCCGCTCCCAAAGGTGCTGATGGAAAAGAACTCAAGGCACTCGTTTTCGATAGTGTTTTCGATACTTTTCGTGGCGTCATTGCTTATGTTCGAGTGATTTCAGGGGAATTGACAGCGGGGACTCCGATTATGCTGATGCAAAGTGGCCGAAAATATGAGGTTAAAGAAGTGGGCACTTTTAGCCCTAAAATGACGATTGGAAAAAAACTCGGACCAGGGGATTCGGGTTATTTGGTCGCAAACCTTAAAACCACTGCCGAAATTGATATTGGCGACACGATTACCAATGCAATCCATCCAGCAAAGGAGCCGCTAACTGGTTTTCGAAAGGTCCAGCCGATGGTTTTTTCGGGTCTTTATCCGATCAATACGGATGATTTTGAGAAGCTCAAGCTGGCTTTGGGGAAGCTACAGGTGAATGACTCGTCCCTTGTCTTTATTCCTGAAAGCTCTCCCGCCCTAGGATTTGGATTCCGATGTGGGTTTTTAGGTCTTCTACATATGGAAATTGTCCAGGAGAGGCTCTCCCGAGAATTCGGAATGGAAGTTCTTTCGACCTACCCAAGCGTGATCTACGAGGTCCGACTGACCAGCGGGAAAGTCCTTTCCGTTGAGAATCCCGTTCAACTTCCGGATCCTAGCGTGATTGAGGAGATTCGTGAGCCTATGGTGACTGTGTTTCTACTCTGCCCAAACGAGAACATAGGCGATTTGGTGGCTATGGTTCGGGAAAAGAGAGGTGAGGTGACCAAGACTGATTCCTTGGATGCGAAGCGAGTTATGCTTACAACTGAAATTCCTCTGAGCGAGATCTTGGTCGATTTTAGTGATCGCATTAAGAGCATCACTCGTGGCTACGGGTCTATGGACTATGAGCACGGGGCATATCGGGCGGATGATTTAGTTAAACTGGAAATCTTGGTGAACGGCGAACCAATGGATGCTTTTTCATGCATTGTGCATCGTGAGAAAGCGCCATCGAGGGGTAGGGCGCTGACCGCAAAACTCAAGGAGGTGATTCCACCCCAGTTGTTCAAGGTGTCTCTTCAGGCGGCCATTGGGGGGAAGATTGTCGCGAGGGAGGACGTGAAAAGTTTTGGAAAGAATGTTACGGCAAAGTGCTATGGTGGGGACATCACGCGAAAGCGAAAACTCTTAGAGAAACAGAAAGAGGGAAAAAAAAGGATGAAGCAGTTTGGGAAGGTTAACATTCCTCAGGAGGCTTTCCTCCAAGTTCTCAAGGCATTCGGAGACTAAACAGTGATCGATTTTCTTTTTTTTGGAAAAGCGAAGGACGAAAGGAAGCAGCTTCATGCCATGGCTCACTTCCTTGCCAAGCGAGTTCATTATGGTCGGGATGTTTTGCCTGAGAAGCTGGTAGAGCGATTAAATCAAGCACGAGAGATCTGTGCTGAGGGTTTACGTATCACAACCCCCAGGCAACGTCGAAGCGACCTTCTGACTCAACTAGAAAAAGAATATGGTGATTTACTTCGAACCGATCGACATCACGGGAGGAAGGAAAATGCTGAAGTCGCGCTCGTCGCGATTGTTTTAGCTTTAGGAGTTAGGGCTTACTTTCTGCAGCCCTTCAAGATTCCAACCCACTCGATGCGACCCACGCTTCTTGGGATATTAAACCAACCAGAAGACAAGAACCCACCCTCATGGCAAATGATGCTTTTTGATCTAGCGAAAGAAGGAAAGAGTTATCATAGGGCAGTTGCGCCACGCGATGGGCAGATTATATCCGTTCGCGAAGGGCGTCTATTTGGATTCGTTCCCTGGACAAGCACAGAGATTCTTGCGGATGGATGGAAAGAGTTCGTCGTTTGTGGTCTTCAAGAGGCCCGGGAAGGGGGCCTTAAGGTTAGAAGCGGGGATCAGGTGAAGAAGGGGGATGTCCTTGTAAACTTCAGCTCAGCGACTGGGGATCACCTTTTTGTAAACAAATTGATTTACCACTTTCGCAAGCCCAAAAGGGCTGAAACCTTTGTCTTTACGACCGACAAAATTGATGGGATCGAGTCGGGACTGCGATTACGCGGAATTGAAGGATCTCAATACTATATCAAACGGTGTGTGGCCCTGGGAGGAGATGTTTTACAGGTCAGACCCCCTGAACTTTGGATTAATGGAGCTCCTGCGACTGAACCTGCTTGCATTCGAGTTGCCAGTAAAATGGATGGTTATCCAGGATACTCCTTGGGGCAAGCCTACCTAAATAACCCAAACGATACTTACCGCGTACCTGGGCATGATTACTGGGCCATGGGAGACAATAGTCCGAATAGCTTCGATTCAAGGGGCTGGGGAGCCGTCCCAGCATGCAATCTGGTAGGAAAAGGTGCCTTCGTTTACTGGCCATTCACTAAGCGCTGGGGGTTAATTCAGTAGTCATGGATCATGCCCCAAGGAGGACAATTTGTCGCACAATAAATATTGTATAAAGTTTAATTTTTCACTGATAATAGTCTGATTTCCCTGCTCAATAATGATCTGAGACCACGTGCAGCACGGGCCCTATGGCTGATCCTTTTTTTTACAGACGTAGGAAGCTCTCCAAAGGTCTTACGGAAACCGCGAGGTTGAAATATAGGGTCATATCCAAAGCCCCCTGACCCCCGTTCCACCTTGGTAATTTGACCCCAAATTCGGGCGCTTTTCGAGCCCAAAACCCGCCCGTTTTTAGCTAAAACCAAGGTAGCTTGGAAGTAAGCCTTGCGACGGCTCCCACCAAGCCCAACCATCTTCTTTAAGAGCTTGCTGCGATTCTTTTCTGGGGTGGATTGAGGTCCCGCATACCTTGCTGAACGAACTCCAGGATGCCCACCCAGTGCAGGCACAATCAGACCGCTGTCGTCTGCAAGAATTAATTTTCCGCACAATTCACGACTTAACGTGACCGCTTTAATCTTTGCATTGGCAAAAAATGTGGCCCCTGTCTCCTTGATATCAGGAAGTTTCGGATAGGAATAAAGATCACGAATGAAAGCGCATTTTCCAAGAAGAAGTTGAAATTCTCGTGTTTTGCCTCGATTTTTAGTGGCAATCCATAATGTACGTCTGGCAGTGGATGTTGGACTTGGCATAGCGCTTTGCGTTTAATAACTCTTCAACGACCCTATGCCAATCCGCGCGCCATATCCCTTTACTGAAATCGAGCCCCGTTGGCAGACCGCCTGGGCTAAAGCAGACTGTTTCCGCGCGGCCCAACCTGGTCAACCTGGGGCCGAGAAACCAAAGAAATACATTTTAGATATGTTCCCCTACCCTTCGGGTTCGGGACTCCATGTTGGCCATTTGGAGGGATATACCGCGACGGATATCGTGGCCCGATACTGGAGAATGAGGGGTTATAATGTTCTCCACCCGATGGGTTGGGACGCTTTTGGACTTCCTGCGGAGCAGCATGCGGTTCAAACGGGTACCCACCCCCGAGTCACGACGGCAAAGAATATTGCTAACTTTAAAAGGCAGATTCAGGCCATGGGCTTTAGTTATGACTGGTCACGAGAGATCGATACCACCGATCCAAAATATTTCCAGTGGACCCAGTGGATCTTTCTAAAACTTTACGAGAAGGGTTTGGCCTATGTGGCGGAGGCGCCCGTCTGGTACTGCCCTGCCCTAGGCACGGTCCTGGCAAACGAAGAGATTCTCAATACACCAGAAGGCCCCCAATCAGAGCGCGGCAATCACCCCGTGGAGAGACGGCCCATGCGTCAATGGATGCTCAAGATTACTGCATATGCCGAGCGTCTACTTCAAGACCTCGATCTACTCGATTGGCCGGAGTCATTGAAAGAGATGCAGCGCAACTGGATTGGGAAAAGCGAGGGGGCCGAGGTGGATTTCCTCGTCAATGGGACGGACCAAATAATTCCTGTCTACACAACACGCCCCGATACTCTTTTCGGAGCCACCTATGTTGTTCTATCCCCGGAGCATCCTAGCGTCGTCTCTTTAACATCTCCTCAACAACAGTTGGCTGTGGAAGCCTATCGAAAGAGTAGCGCCTCGAAATCCGATTTGGATCGAACCGACCTCGCAAAAACCAAGACAGGTGTTCCCTTGGGAACCTTCGCCATTAACCCCGTCAATGGAGATAAAATCCCGATCTGGATTGCCGATTACGTCCTCGCATCCTACGGAACGGGAGCTGTTATGGCTGTCCCTGCACATGACGAACGCGATTTCGCATTTGCAGAGACTTTTAAACTACCGATTCGGTTTGTAGTTCAACCCCCTCACAACCATAAACCCGGAGCCTGCTTTTCGGGAGAGGGTGTGAATTTCAACTCGGCTTTTCTCAACGGAAAACAAACCTCCGAAGCCAAGAAAGAAGTTGTGAGTTGGCTTAAGAAGAACGACAAGGGGCGGTCCCAAATTCGCTATAAATTACGGGATTGGCTTTTTTCGCGGCAAAGATATTGGGGTGAACCCTTCCCGGTTGCCTGGCGAGGAGATCGTCATGAGCCTTTATCGGAGCAGGAACTCCCACTCACCCTGCCTGAGATGGAGGACTACCAACCTTCCCCCACGGGCGAACCCCCACTATCCAAGGCTGTCGCTTGGCGAACGATGCCAGATGGTCGAATGAGGGAAACCAACACCATGCCCCAGTGGGCTGGGTCTTGCTGGTACTACTTACGCTTTTGCGATGCTCAGAATACTCAATCCTTATGCGGTACAGATGCGGAAAAATATTGGATGAGCCAAGGCGGAGTGGATCTTTATGTGGGCGGAGCTGAGCATGCGGTGCTTCATCTTTTGTACGCCCGCTTTTGGCATAAAGTACTTTTTGATCTGAAAATCGTTTCCCATTCCGAACCATTCCATAGACTAGTCAATCAGGGGATTATTTTAGGGGAAGACAACCGCAAAATGTCCAAGTCGGTTGGAAATGTGGTGAATCCTGATGAGGTTATTGCAGAACATGGTGCTGACGCTTTGCGTGTATTTGAAATGTTCATGGGACCACTGGAGCAGATGAAGCCATGGAGCTCCAAAGGGATGGAAGGCGCAGTCCGTTTTCTTGCCCGAATCTGGCGTCTCATTTGCGAGGAAACTGAATCGGGGGATTGGATCGACTCCTCCTCCCTAACCGATGCGAATCCTGATCCAGAAACTGTTCGGGCTTTGGCAAAAACAACCGCGAAGGTCACGGAAGATATTGAGAGCCTTCAGATGAACACCGCGATTTCCGCACTAATGATTCTGGTCAATCACCTTACAGGACTTCCACGCCGCCCTAAAATAGCAGTTCTTCAGCTAAGCCGACTCCTCGCGCCTTTCGCACCTCATCTAGCCGAAGAAGTCTGGTCTCGCTTGGGTGGAAAGGGATTGGTCAGTTTATCGGAATGGCCCACCTTTCGTCCTGAAGACCTCGTGGACACAACCGTAGAATTGCCAATTCAGATCAATAGCAAGGTAAAAGGAAAGATTCAGGTCTCCCCTTCTGCAACGCGGGATGAAATTGAGGCTCTCGTTCGCAAGCATCCCGATCTACCTGTTTGGAGTTCGGGGAAAAATATTGAGAAGATTATTATTGTTCCTGGAAGAATTGTGAACTGTATCTGCCCTTGAAACAGTGGGATTTAAGACGTCGCGAGAGGGCTCTTGTTCTCGGGTTAGGCCTACTTCTTCTGCTTATCTCCGCTTGGCGGGGTTGGCGCCACCTTGCGTAACTCGTAGACAAATCATCAACCTTCAATCATAATTTTGTCGTGAGCCTCCTTTCACTACCTGAAGCCATCAAGAGAATACGGGAGACCGATCCTCGCTTTGCACCAGCCGCATTCGATTTTGTGAGGCGCTCCTTAGACCAGTCACTCCGAAAACTGGGACGAGGTGAGGAAAAAAAACCCTCCCATGTCCGTGGGCATGAGCTTTTAGAGGGTTTTCGTCAGTTAGCATTGAACGAATTTGGCCCAATGGCCAAAACTGTTTTAAATGAGTGGGGAATACAAAACTGCGCTCAGGTGGGGGATATTGTGTTTCATCTCGTTCAATATGGTATTTTAGGCAAGAGCGATACAGATCGTCCGGAGGATTTTCAAGAAATATGGACATTCACAGAGGCTTTTGTGACGCCATTTCAGCCCTCCCAGAATAAGACTAAAATCAAGAAGTTGCGCCGGGAGGTTGCCCCAGCGCCCGCGGTTCGCAGAAAAAGAAAGTCCGACTCCACCTCCTCGCAGAAAAAATTGTAATATGGCCGAAATCCAAAAAAATAACCCTGCCTTGAACTCGGAAATGACAAAACGATTTGTCCAATTCGTCATGGTTCAGGCACAGAATATTTTGTATGTTTTAGGGCGCATTCCCACACCCGAAGGGGATCGTATCCCTCCGAATCTACAAGCGGCGAAAATGATGATTGATCACCTTGAACTGATTCGCATCAAAACAGAGGGAAACCTGTCAGCCCAAGAGACAAAGATTATTACGGAAGCCCTCCAACAAGTTCAGCTGGCCTTTGTCGAGGCGAGCGGCGGAACTCCTGTCGGAATGATGCCGGACCGCGGCCCCCAAGTAGACATGTCTGCACTCGAGGAAGAGGAAATGATTTCTGAAGAGGCTCTGAACCCCTCCCCCACAAAGCCAACCCCCTCCCCTGCACAGACTGTTACGGCAGAGGCGGACGAGAAAAAGAAGTACTTTAAAAGCTATGGATAGAGTCTGAGGAGTTTATTTGGGCGTGGGTCCAAATAAACTCTTGAGAACGTTCACCGCAGCACCAGTGGCATCGCTAGACCCTTGTGCTCCAGTGGCTTTCTCCAAGATTTGCGCTCCCGTGCGAATTGCTGTTCGAGTTAGTGCAGAGGTGAGCTTGGGCTGAAGATCGTTTTGCGGTGAATCCATCGTCCCTGATATCTGAATCGTTTGAACCGAGTAACCGTTTTCTAAGCGTGAAAAACATTCACCACCGGTCAAGACATTCACTTTGCGTCCTAAATCGCCCTCTAAGCCTAATTCAATTCTTCCATTCAGCAATTTCCCCCGGATTTGGATCTGGCCGACCGCGCGCAGGAGACCTGGAGCCTCCGCGAGAATCTCGGTGACATCATAGGCATTGGGCTGGATGAACCAAGCTGCTTTGGCCGTAGTAAGGGGACAACCCCTCAGCCGGGGTTCTCCCGTTAGCAATCCTAGAAGACCCAGCACGGTTTCAGAACCCTTGCCAGGCTCAAGTCGGGCATCCACCAGACGAACCTGCCCTCTTCCGACTGGGCCATCTTTTCGAATTTCTTGCAATACAAACTCACCTGACATCGATGCTGGAATCTCAAATAAACCAACGCCAATTTTTCCTCCTGGTATGGGCCACTTCTCCCAGGAAAGCCTTCCTTTAGCTTGAGGCGTAGTCCCGGGAGTTATTTCACCAGACATGTCCATCGATCCCCCAGATTTTCCCTTAACAGAAAGTTCCGTCAAAAAAAGCGTAGGCTCGACGTGTCTTCCCTTCGCTTCAACAAGCGAAAGCTCTCCCAGCCAGCTCAAGGGAGTTTGTATGAATCCCTGTTGAAATGTGAAATCCGTCTTCTGCTTGCTCGGTTTAATTAGAGCAGAAACGCCCTTTGCCCCCCATCCACTTGTCTTAGAAGATGGAGTAATCTGAAAATCACGAATCTCAACTTTCCCCACCTGCACATCGTGAAAGAGTTCCGAGCTGGATCCATTTCGAGGCGTGGGTGCAGGAGAAGCCTCCTGTGGCGGGGGGATCTTACTTCCAGATTGTATTGCGAGACGTCCAATTGTGATTTCAGAAAATCGAAGAACTCGGTCTAGGAGGAGACGGGGAGAGATCTCCGTCCGGATATCTTGAAAATCCCAAATCCACGGTCCTATTGCTCCAGGACGACTTTTAAATCCCGGTGTGTAGACAGAAAAAGAAGACCATTCCAGCGATTGAAAGTCCCCCTCAGTTTGAAGAAGTGAAGAAACTTGTTGGGATGCTAATCTTTGAAAATCCTTGCCACCTAACCACTGAACGACCCAAACAGGCAAAAAGGCGGCAAGAGCAACTCCTAGAACGACAAGAAGAACAACTCCACCTCCCAAAATCCATCGCAGTGAAATCCCTCTGTGCCCTCTATAAGATTGATTCATTCTCAAGTTTTAGCATAAAGCTCTTTGGGCGGGAGCTCTTTTCCACGTTGCCTTTACACCACAAAGGGTTTTCTCTTGTTGGGTGCTTGTACTTGACTCAATCCACCTTCAAATCGAGGGAGAGGAGACACCCCTGCTCTCCAACATTTCAGTTTTATTTCCAGCAAGTCATTTTGGGGCAATTTTAGGCCCTTCTGGTTGTGGAAAAAGCACTCTTCTCAAAGTCATCGCAGGCATCCTACCTCACACGTCAGGGGCACTTTACTGGCAGGGTAAAAATCTTGAAAACGAGGATCTTCCCGCCCACCAGTTGGGCTACGTCCCACAGTTCAGTTGTACACATCCACGCCTGACTGTTCGAGAAAATCTCATCTACTGCGCTCGTCTCCGAAAGAAAGGCACGCCTCAAGAAATTGCATCTACTGTTGATCAAGTCTCGGAGGAGACTGGACTAACCGAGCTACAGAACCGCATGGCTGGAGTTCTCTCAGGCGGACAACTCCGACGCTTGGGTTTAGCTATGGAACTCACCACTCAGCCCAGCCTTCTTCTTGCCGACGAAGTCACCAGCGGGCTTGACCCAAAATCGGAAGAGGAAATTACCGAATTGCTTTCTTCCCTATCCCAAGAGCAGGGACGACTTGTTTTGCTTGTTACCCACAGCTTGCGAAACATTGAGGTGTACGATTCGATCACTGTTTTAACGGGCGGCAGACTCGCCTACTCCGCAGATCCTCGAGATTTGACTCACTATTTCCAGGTCAAGAACCCCGAATTAATCTACCCGGCCCTTGCCCAGCGGGATCCCGAAGCATGGGGCCAAGACTGGGATGAATTACCGAAGCCAGAGGGGATGACTCCTCGAAATATTCTTGGAGAGTTGGAGTCCATGACGATCTCAGAAGAGAAGGAAGAGTCCCTTGAATTGCCTAGTTTCCTCTCCCAATCTTGGACATGGCTGCGTCGGCGACTGAAAATATTCTTTCGCGATCCTGCTCAAGTATTTCTCCAACTTTCCCTGCTACTCATCTTTCCTGCTGTTGTTACTTTATTTGCGTATCGCGGACTCCCTGAAGTCCGAAACATGGCTATGTCCTCCGATACAGGCGTGGTAGAGCAACTTCGGGACTCCCTTGCTTTTACAATCCAATCCAGCCGTGTGGGCACCCTTGTCAGTGGACTTGCGATGTTTCAAGTCATTCTCCTGGCTCTTATGGGATCCAATAATTCCGCCCGAGAAGTGGTTGGGGATCGACCTATTTTAGAGAAAGAGAAACTGGCAGGTCTCCGCACGGGCTCTGCTCTGTTTGGAATGGGACTCTTTCTTACCTTTTTGGTCTTGGCTCAATCGATATGGATGACTCTTTTTGTCCGAGCTGTATGCCAATTCCCAGGAAATCTTTTTGATCAGTTTCTGCCCTTCTTCTTTCTGACAGGTGGAGTCACTGCGCTCTGTTTGGCGATCTCAAGCTGGGCTTCCTCGTCAGAACAGGCCTCTTTGGGTAGTCTGTATCTAGTTGGATTTCAGCTTCCCCTTTCCGGCGCAATTTTGGCTCTTCCCGACTTCCTGGGAATTCTTACACGCCCATTTATAAGCGCTTACTGGGCCTGGTCGTGCTATCTTCAAACCTTAAGGGATACACGATTTTACGATGTAGTTCGCTTTATCACGGAAACCCCATTAGCAGGATCCACCGTGTCTCTTTGGATTCTCCTTGTACACCTAGGTCTTGGGGGTGTCTTCGCCTACTTTGGAATGCGCCGTAGCCAGTGGCGATAGATTGCCCCCACCCTACTACTCGTTGTAGGTTAAAGCATGGCAAGACGTGCTCATCAAAAAACGCCCTCCTCCCTTCTCTTTGGGTTTGTAGCCGTATTCTTTGTCTTTGCGGCTGTTGGCGCTTTCTTTCTTCAGAAGGGATCAAACCCATATCGGACGGTTGAACCACTCAAACCCAACGACTACTTCGAAAATGCAAATAGTTTGCGTGGAAATATCTACCAAGTTGAGGGAGTCATAATGAATGCCCTTGCACAAAACCCGGAAAAAGGACGCCTCTTTAGCATTGTTCTTACCAGCGAATCGAAAAAGTGGCCCATGCCTATATTCATCCCGAGCAAACTGAGACAGATTAATCTTCAAAAAAACCAATCTTACCGCGCGAAAGTCCGTGTGGATGATTCGGGAATTCTTGTGGCCGAGGAGATTCAGAAGTCATGAGATTTATGCCCCATCTCTTCGCTCTAGGATACGCAGTTGGTTTTGCCGCTTCCGTTTTAGGACAAGAAGGTGACTCTAAGGCGGCAACAGGTGGCGCTCGTCCCGCGCAAATGAATCCAGGCTTTCTCGGTCGGGATGTTCCCGTCATGGATCCAGGCTCTGACACGTCAACATTTGATGGGAAATTATGGAACATGAATAACAACCGCCTCTTTAGGAGTCGGTTTGAAAAATATCTCAATGCACCCGCAGAAACCTCAGAAGCAGATATTGAATACGAAAAAACAATCAATGAGATTCTCTCACTTCTGAGTCCTGGCAAAGTAACGACTGCCAATGTCGATGCAGCATGGAAGCTTCTACCAAAAGCTTCGGAATACCGTAGTGATGCCAATCTTTGCGCGTCCATGGCAGACGTCGTATACAGCGTCTGGTTGGCTAAAAACGAAGTCGCACGGTTGGAAATGGCGAATCGAACTCTCCAAAGGGAAAAATCAGCTCTCGAATGGAATTACCGAATGAATCTTGGGCCAAGCTCGAAAAACATGACCCTAACGGGAACCAATTCCACTAACCAAAGCTCGATTCTCTCTCCCGAAGATGAAGCTCGCGTTGAACCTATCAAAGAGGCGTTGTCAGATGTTCGGGCCACCATGGTGAATAATAAACTCAAGAAAGAGGCGTCAATTGTTCAGGCCAAGATCGACTTCCAAACCATGATTATCCAGTATTTCGCTCAACGCAGGTTTCGTCATGTGCTGATTGGAACACGGTTTTATCGCGCCCTCTTTGGGGATGGAGATAACCGCATCAGCGCATTGGACCAGATTTCCTCCTCCCTTCCTGTGGACAAGGATGCGGGTCAGGTAAAAGTAAAAGCGAAACTGGATCCCAAGATATCAGGAAGAGGTGGTTCAGGTGCTTACGCCGGTGCAGGAACGGGAACCGGGTCAAATAATAGTGGAAAATACACGGGGGCTGGTGCAGACACCTCAGCATCGGGTGGCGGCTTCAGCGCTGAAGGTCTTCAGTTTGGCGTGGAAAATCTTGGGGTGGAAAGCTTGATCAGTGCGGGTGCAAGTGGACTCAAGGCATTAGGAAAAATGATTAACTCTCTTGGTCAATTGGATGCCCTCGCAAATGAAGCGATTCGAGATGTCGATGAGGGAATTGAATCTTACAAGTTTCTTCTAGAGAAAAATGAGCTCAAGAGCGCAACCGAGCGCCTTTTTGAAACATTTATGATGGGTGAATACATGCCTTCCGTACGCAAACTTTCTCGAGACGAAAAACGGCGCGCCCTTGAGTTTACCCAAAAAACAAATGAACTGTTAGCCGCACTCGAAGTGAATGACCTGACCCGTGCCGAGGACCTGATTCGAGAACTCAGCAAAACAGCACGTGATTTCGACACTTCGAAGCCATTAGCAGTCGTGGAGACCGCAAAAACAGTTAGTGCCATGCACCTAGCAAAAGCGAAAGCTGCAGCGGCCTCAGGAGATAAAACAACATTAGAAACGGAGCTTCGATCTGCTACGGAGATTTGGCCGAGGAATCCAGCTCTTGCCGAGGTTTCAGGAGCAATCTTCAGCCAAACAGATGTTCAGCAGCAGGCTTTAAATGACTTCGATCGACTTGTCGCACAAAAGAACTACCGCCAGATCTTTGATGATAAAGTTCGCTACATTGCCGCCACCGCAATGTTCCCGGATCGTCAGGAAAAACTCAAAGTCGTTCTGGATCGTGTGCAAAGTGCAGAAGCTTCCTTAATGCGTTCCCATGAACTCGCGAAACGCGGGGATCCAGCTGGAGCCTGGGAAAGCGTTGAACGGGGATTTGCTGATTATCCAGACGATCCGAAACTCAACCAAGCAAGAGCAGACTACACAACGCAAGCAGCTGAGTTTGTTCGCTCCCTTCGCACAGCCCAAGAAATGGAGCGCAAAAGACAGGTAGGTTCGAGCTTGGCCTGGTACTTGCGAGCCTTACAGGATTATCCGAATAGTGAAATTGCGCGCGACGGTATTGATCGTATCTCGTCAGAGATCGTGAAGTAGTCGTAGCTTACGAATCGCCCTTCCTCTTGTCCCTTCCCCGCCATCTCCAGCGTAGGGGGCATCCACCAAGATTAAAGTGCTCACGAACACGATTCGTTAAAAAGCGCTCATACGCCTCTGACATAACGCCGGGATGATTAACAAAACCAACAAGAGTCGGAAGCGGACCTTCTACCTGTGTGGCGTAATATAACCGCAACTTTTTACCACCCTTTACAGGGGTGCTTCTCGATTCAGTTGCCCTAGACAAAACCCGGTTTAACTCCCCAGTTCCTATTTTAACAGATCGAGCCTTTCTCATTTGTGTCACGGCGTGGCTTAGCTCGTTAAAACCACTTCTTTTTGTTGAACTCATGAACACCATAGGCACATCCGGCAAGAAAAAGAGAGCTTGGCGCAAGGCAGCTTCATACTCCTTCCGAAAGGCTGCTCCTTGGGTCTTCTCTCCCCCTTGATGCGCTAAGTCCCATTTGGTTACAGCCACAATGCATGGCCT
>Ga0214919_10005104_pt1 | contig 18828 bp, 19 predicted proteins | sample LL1503_MetaG_FD_177994 | JGI IMG/M metagenome (GOLD analysis project Ga0214919, IMG submission 177994) | Freshwater microbial communities from Lake Lanier, Atlanta, Georgia, United States - LL-1503 | ecosystem: Environmental > Aquatic > Freshwater > Lake | place: USA: Georgia | collected...
CGCGCTGCCAATGAAGGTGAACCCATCAATTCAAATTTAGATTAACCTTAACTCGGACTTCCAACTCATGATTGGTATGGCAAAAGGGGGCAGGTCATCATCTCCTCGATGTGGCGAAGGCTCAGTGGGTAGGCCACGTACCAGCGCACACAGGTCAGCATCACTTCCAGCGGATAGTGCAGCCGTTGGAGGACCTTGTTCAAGTTGCAGTGGATCAAACTTTTATGGAAATCAAGCATGACTGGGATTGTCGTTTATGCTTACTGCGACAGAACCACCATTATCAATGTGGTTGGCGTCTTTTCTATTGAAGTCTCAGTGGTGATATTTGTACGCTTATTAGTTTCCACTTCTATTGATATCTAGTTTAGAGGCTAATTGACCTTCATGTCCAGCATAGTTTGTTAAATTTCAAGCCTAGACGAGGATACATATACAAATGATCAAGCGTCGGGGGTTTTTCCCAATATGTATGTTGAATAAAAAGGATTACTGTTATCTTAGTTTTTTAGCAAACTTTTGGAAGTTGATTTGCAGTACCCTCCATTCAAACCTAACCGTAGACAGCACCTTCAACATCTATGGCAATTCACTGGCTTGTCCGTCCTCAGTCCCTTATCCAATACCTTTGCCGCGTCTAACGATGAGGTTGTTTTTGCTGGGTTTGGTGGCAGCTTGGAGACCATGTTTCGCGACAAAATAACGCCTGCATTTGAAAAATCAACAGGCATTAAACTCAAATACGTCGTGGGCACTGCCTTATCCAATTACAGCAAACTCATAGCCACTAGAAGCAAGCCCGATATTGATGTTTATTGGTCAAACGAATTGACGCACGCTGGTGGTAAACAAAACGGTTTATTCACCAAACTCGATGAAAACATCGTGACCAATTTGCGCGATGTGTTGAGCATAGGACGCGACAATGAGGATATCGGCGTCGCCAGTTATTTGATAGCAACTGTTTTGCAATACAACACACAAGCTTACAAGGAAGCAGGTCTACCGCCTCCAACTAGCTGGGAAGATCTTTGGGATCCCAAGCTCAAGGGTAAAGTTGCTTTGCTCAATATCAACGTTGCAGCGACTCAAGATTTGATAGCCATCCTCTCTAGAATTCACGGTGGCAATGAATCAGACATTCGCCCCAGCATCAAAAAACTCAAAACGCTGCGTGACATGGGCAATCTTACGTTGTTTGCCTCTTCACCAGCCGAACTCGACAACATGCTCATCCAAAAACAAGCATGGCTCACAGTTGCATCAAGTCCACGCCCCCTTATTTTGAAACAGCGTGGCGCACCCATTGATGCGGTATTTCCAAAAGAAGGTGCAGGATTTTTCACCAATTATTTTGATCCTGTTCTTAATGGTCCCAACCCTCGCGCAGCACAAATTCTGATTAACTTCCTCATCAGTCCAGACATACAAAAACTCATCGCTGAAGAGGCCGTGTGCGCGCCCATCCACAAATCTGTTGCAGTACCTAAAGCGCTAGAAGGACGAATGCCTGTTGGCGAAAGTGGTATCAATAAACTCATTCGAATCGATCGCGCCATCATGAATCGTGATCTTGAAAAATGGATTGACCTTTGGAATCGCGAAATAGAAATCAAGCGATGAGTATCAAACGCATGCACAAGGCCTACGCTTCGACACGCATGGGTCAAATTCATTACACCAGCATTGGGCAAGGGCCAGCTTTGATCATGCTATGTCAAAGTGCTCGTTCAAGCGCGATGTTCACCAATTTAGCAACCGAACTGGCGAATGACTTTTCTTGTTATGCCATTGATTACCCCGGCTCTGGCGCGTCAGACCCATTGCCAGAAGATGCCACCTTCGAAGACATTGCCCTATGCATGGTTGATTTCTTGGATGACAAGGGTATTGATAAAACCCATGTGTATGGCATCCATACGGGCAATAAAATCGGTGCCGCATTAGCCGCGTATTCACCAAAGCGCATTCATAAAGCAGTGCTTGCAGGGCAAAGTCACAGCCTTGTTGCTGACAACGAGCGCCGATTATACACGGTTGGTAAAGCACGCCAAAAATTGCTCAACGCCACAGATGAACGCGAATCAACACTGTTGCATTGGGTTGATATTTTCAATGAGATCAACAAATTTTGGTGGGATGAACACCTTGTTCGAAACCTAACCGATACCCATTTGCGCAATTGGGCTCAACAACGCGTGGCAGATGAAATACTCTCAGCCAATAGCATGCCCGCCTTATACCGTGCCAATTTTGCGTTTGACCTCAATGCCGCGTTCTCACGAATCAGCGTACCTACATTGATCATTGAAATACAAACACCCAGCGAAGACCACCATATTGGTCGTCAAGGCCCAACGCTATTGAAGTTGATACCAGATTCAAAATTACAAACTATTGAAGAAAAAGATTTTCATGGCATCACACTGGAACATCGGCACCAAGATGTTGCAACTATTTTGAGACAGTTTCTAAACGAACAAGCAATATAAGCAGAAAAAGGACAGCATGGCGATAACCAATCAAATAGCATCGTATATTGTTTCAACGCAATTCAACGATATCCCTCAAACAACTGTTGAAACTGCAAAGCGGTTACTACTAGATGGCATAGGCTGTTTATTAGCTGGAACCATCGCAGAGCCAGGAAAAATAGCATCCAAAATGAATGCGCACTTGGCTGGCGAAGCAGGTCAATCAACCATCATCATCGATGGCCGCAGGTGCTCACCGCGCGCGGCGGCCTTCGTCAATGGCATCACCCTCTACAGCGTGGGCGTTAACGATATCCACAAGGCATCAGGCTCACACCCAGGTGGCTGCATCATTCCAGCCACACTGGCGGTTGGCGAATGGCAATCTATCAATGGCAAAGACATACTAACAGCCATGGTTGCAGGTTATGACGTCATGGGCCGTCTTGGCCGCGCCATGATGCCTAGTCACCGCGAATGTGGATTTCATCCGACGGGCACATTTGGTACTTTTGCATCAACTGCTGCCGTTGGTCGATTACTCCAATTGGATGTCAAAAAAATGATGTCTGCCTTTGGCATTGCAGGCAGTCAAGCTGCAGGATTGACATCCTTTCAAACCGATGGATCATTAACCATGATTTTTCACGCCGGACGTGCCGCTCAAAACGGAGTCGAGTCATGTCTGCTTGCACAAGAAGGATTCACCGGTCCACATACCGTCTTTGAAGATCAAAGAGGCGGCTTTGTTCAGTCCACATCCAAGCATTACGAATTAGATGCGCTCACCAATCAATTGGGTACTTCATTTGAAATTGATGAAACCACCTTCCGACCTTTTTATGGATGCACCTACACTATTGCCGCATCCTCTGCCACAGCGGAGATATTAAAGAGAAACAGCAACAAAAAAATAGTCCACATCACCCAAGTGATTGTTCGATGCCATGCCATTGTCATTGATGAAGTGGGTAACAACAACCCTCAAACCTTACTCGCAGCACGGATCAGCATGGAATTCAATGTTGCCTTGGTCATGGCGAGAGGGGACGTGCTAGTGGGAGACGTCACCGAAACCGATCTTTGGAATCCAGCCATCCGATCATTGTTCCCATTGATCAAGCTTCAAGAAGATTCCAGCATGTCATCGTGGGCTTCTGTTGTCACCATTCACTACAAAGACGGCTCAACCAACACAGTCGAAAGTCTCACACCCAAAGGCGATCCTAAAAATCCAATGAGTTGGGAAGACACAGAAAATAAGTTTTACCAATTGATTGAAACCATCAATTCAAAAAAACAAGGCTCTCGCATTGTTGAACTGGTTCACAACATTGAAAACACAAATGGTAGCGTCTTGATGAAAGCCATCAATGAAACTGCTCTTTCAAAAATTTCTTAAAATTACAACCGAACAGGAGACACCCAATGAATCACCCATTTTCTTTAAAAATTGTGGGCACATGCATGGCGCTGATGATTTCGTTATTAGCACCACAAGCCAAAGCCGATGATTTTCCCAGCAAACCCATTCGATTGATCGTTGGCTTCACGCCTGGTGGCGGTACTGATATCGTTGCACGCATCGTTGCACAACGGCTATCGACCATTTGGAATCAACCGGTTGTTGTTGATAACCGACCAAGCTCAAGCGGTACATTGGCTTTTTCAATACTTGCAAAGGCTCCGGCAGACGGATACACCTTGGCAGTGATGACGCCTGAACAAGTGATCGCACCAAGCCTCTACAACAACTTGCCTTACAGCTTATTGAATGACCTCTCACCCGTTGTCTTGATGGTTCACCTACCCTTGATACTGGTTTCTGGTAATTCTTTCAAACCTAATAACCTGAGTGAAGTCATCGCAATGGCCAAGGCCAATCCGGGACAACTCAACTTCGCCTCAACTGGCATTGGAGGAGCAGCTCATTTGTCGGTTGAATTAATCATGAAAAAAGCCGGCATCAATATGGTGCATATCCCATACAAAGGTAGTGCACCGGCTTACACAGATTTGATGAGTGGCAAAGTGGAATTGCTCAGCAATAACATCGTATCAACCATGCCTTTGATTAACTCAGGCAAACTCAAAGCCATCGCTGTTACTAGTGGCAAACCATCTGCCATCGCCCCTGATGTTAAAACGGTAGCGGAATCTGGCGGCTTACAAGGCTATGACGTGAATGTGTGGTTTGGCATTGTTGCACCCATGAAAACACCCAAAAACATCATCGACAAAATCAATCAAGAAGTTGCCAAAATTTTAAAAGAGCCAGAGGTGAGAAAACAACTATTGGCGCAAGGTGCTGAACCAGTAGGAGGTTCACCAGAGGATTTTGGAAAATTCATTCGCTCAGATATGAAAATGTGGGAAGACGTTATCAAGTCGGCTAACATCAAAGCTAATTTAGATGCGCCCTGAACTGATTTTTGCCAATTAGGTAAAGGCCTCGTCAACGAGGCTTCAAAATTTTCATGGTGCCAACCGCATGCGCTACCAATTGACCTGAATCATCCACCACTTTGGCCTCGGCACTTGCCAACGAACCGCCTGCACGCAAAACATGTCCCGTTGCAATCAGTTTGACGCGACCAGGCGACACATAATTGACGGTGATAGAAGCGGTGGTTGCGCCTGTTTTAAAAGGATAGGAAGCACGCACTGCAACACCAATGGCAGCATCTAACAAAGACGCAACAACGCCACCGTGTATCTCACCCCTGCTATTTTCAAACTTAGGTTGACTGGCCAATTCCAAAGGGTAATTGCCATTCTCATCTTGACCCAAAGCCTTGATACCCAATAAACGGTAATAGGGTCGAGTTGCAGCGGGGTCTTCAAAAGGCGGCTTGGCAGACATCATGCACGATCTAAAAATAAAACACCGTCAGTGACAGGCCAGTTGATAAAAGCAGTATTTCCAATCGATAAATTAACCTGATTCGATTGGATGACCGCTGTTAGTTTCATGCCGTCAATGTTCAAACCAATATTGATTTTATCGCCCAAATAATTCACGCGATCAATCTCACCTTGGAGTTGATTGTTGCCGAAAACAGGTTGATGGGTGATTGTTAACAATTCAGGCCTCAATGCCAAGACAACTGGTTGATTGGCATCAAAACCGTGTTGATTGTGCATCTGAACCACATCGCCCGTACTCAACTGTACTTGGGTGATGTTGTTTTGACTAGAAAGAACTTTGCCATTTAAAATATTGGCATGTCCGATGAATTGCGTCACAAACAAATCAATCGGCGACTGATAAATGTCACGAGCAGTGCCAACTTGTCTAATTCCACCATTGGACATCACCACCAATCGATCAGCAACTGCCATTGCCTCAGATTGATCGTGCGTCACAAAAACCGTTGTGATCCCAACGCGTTTTTGAATTTCTCGGATTTCAAAACGCATTTGTTCACGCAAATTGGCATCTAGGTTAGACAGCGGTTCATCCAATAACAAAACCTCTGGCTCAATCACCAATGCACGAGCCAATGCAACACGCTGTTGTTGACCACCAGACATTTGCTTAGGGTATCGATCTTCTAGAGCAGACAATTGAACATTGTCTAAAGCTCGCTTAACTTTGGCCCCAATATCTACCTGATTCATATTTCTCATGCGAAGGCCAAAGGCCACATTGTCAAACACAGACAAATGAGGAAACAACGCATAACTTTGAAACACAACACCGATATTGCGCTTATGCGGTGGTACATTTTTAATGGACTTGCCATTGACCAAAATATCTCCAGACGTCAACTCTGTGAATCCCGCCAGCATTTGAAGCGTGGTGGTCTTGCCGCATCCAGAGGGGCCTAACAACGCAACCAACTCGCCCTGCGCGATTGAAAGAGACAAATCGGATACGGCTGCAGTTTCGCCATATTTCTTTGTCACATGAATCAGTTCAACATTCGCCATATTTCATCACTCGTGTTAATTCATTTAAGACCGAACAATCGGCCCATACCAACTGTCTTTTCAATAATCGAAAGGGCAATAGCTGCAGCCAAAACCAACAATGAACTCACTGATGTCACCAAGGGATCATAATTTTGATCGATGTACACAAAAATACGAACCGGCAATGTCATGGCATTTGGGCTCGAAATGAAGAGTGACGCAGCAACTTCATCAAACGACAAAATAAAAATAAACACCAAGCTAGCTGCAATACCAGGCCTGATCAGCGGCAAGGTCACATGCCAAAATGTGCGCAGTCCATTAGCGCCCAAACTTTTAGCTGCTTTTTCAACATTGGGATCAATCCCCAGCATTGAAACAGAAATAAACCGTATAGCAAAAGGCGTTGTTAGCACAATGTGCGCAATTGTTAATGTATAAATATTTCTTGGTAACCCATTACCAGCTAAAAATTGAAGTAAAGCCAAACCAAATATAAGTCCAGGCAAACTCAAAGGAGACATGAAGAGCGCCTGAATAAATGATTTACCAAAAAAGGTTTTTCTATCAATGGCAATGGCTACCAAGGTTCCAATCAATGTTGAAATCAAACAAGATACCAAAGCAACAACCAAGCTGACAATGGCCGAATCAATGAATTCAGAACGTTTGGCAAACTCCAAGTACCATTTGAAACTGTAGCCTTGTGGCGGAAAGGTGATGTAGTCGGTTGCTGTGAATGACTCTAAAACAATCACCAAAACAGGCGACACAGAAAAAATACACACCAGCAGTGCAAATGCGCCAAGCCATCGTTGAACAGTTGTAGTAATCAATGGAATACCACCTTGTATTTACCGCCCTCAATGGCTCTGCGTTGAAGGGCAAGAATGCCAAGCACAATGACCATCAATGTAACCGCAAAACTGGCAGCAAATGGCCAATTTTGAAGCACCATCGCCTGCTCATAAATAACACTGGAAAGCACCTTGAAATTAGATCCGCCCAATAACGCTGGCGTCACAAAAGAACTGGAGGCCAAAGAAAAAACAATCAGGATGCCTGAAAAAACACCGGGCAAACTCAAAGGGAAAATCACCTTTGTGAAAACTCGCCAAGGATTGGCACCCAAACTCGTTGCCGCCTTGACAACCGATGGATCAATCGTTTGTAGCGATGTGGTGATCGACAAAACCATGAATGGCAACAGCACATTGGCAAGACCCACAATCACTACTGTTTGCGTGTGAAGCATGGATCCCAATTGAAACCCAAATGCTTGCCCCACATTATCCAAGAGGCCATTGCTACCCAATAAAATCAACCAACCAAATGTTCTAACAATCACACTCACCAGAAGTGGCGACAAAATAAACAAAATAATCCATGCGCGTTTTCTGGCGCTTGCAGATACCAAATACAGTGCCACAGGGTAACCAATCAATAAGGTGGTCACCGACGTCATCAAAGCAAGTTTGATGGTTCTTAAACAAATTTCCAAATAATAAGAATCACCCAGAATTTTGATATAGTTTTTAAATGTCAACCCTGGGATGATGCCACTCATTCTGCTGAAGTCATGAAAACTGTTTTCAAATAAAACCGCCATTGGAAATATGAAAAAAAGTAAAAACAGCACAAGGCCCGGCAACAACAGCAAATACTGATTCAAAAAATACGCACCTCTGTATTTTTTATCTTCGTTTGAAATAAGAGGTGCTTGTGTCATGGCTTGATATGGCGTGTTTAAAACCTGCCGTTTTTAGCGCTTGCCCTCTAGTTCGCGCGCCCATAAATCGGCCCAGTTATCCAACTGGCGATTCATTTCGTTTCGGTCTATTCGTATTAATTTGCTGATTTTTTCTTCGCCCATTAATATTTTTTCACGCATACTTTCAGGCACCACCACTTTTCGATTGACGGGTGCTGCAATGACATCTTTTGCAATGATCAATTGAACCTCAGGGCTGATTAAAAAATTAACCAGCAACTGAGCCGCTTTGGGATGAGGTGCATTTTTCACCACGTCAAAGTAATTGGCAAAAAATCCGCCACCTTCTTTAGGAACAGCAAAATCAATCGGTGCACCACGATCTTTCAGAATATAAGCGCGAGGACCGCCATTGACTGCGATCCAAGCTTGGCCCTGAACAAGCATGTTGTCTAACTCTGCTGGACTAGATGCAAAGTAAGCCAAGTTTCCTGAGCTTTTCAAAGCTTTGAGTTTTTCAATACCTGGTCGGACATCTTTTTCTGTTCCTCCTGCTTGTTTTGTCAAGATGACCAGCAAGTCTTGTGAAAATGCAACACTGAAGTTGTAAAGAGCTACTTTTCCTTTTAATCTTGGATCAGCTAAATCATTCCATGAACTAGGTGGTGCGATGCCTGCTTCTTTAAATTTCGCAGAGTTGTATTGAAATCCTGTTGCTTGAACGTGGCTCACAACACCGATGTTGTCGGGGTCTTTGGCACTCTGATACATGTCTGCCATATTGGTGATGATTTTCAAATCCAATTTCTCATACAAGCCCAATTGCTTGCCACCAGCATGTGTGAGCTCGTTTGACCAATACACATCGATTTCAGGATTATTTTTGGTAGACACCACTTTGGAGTAATTGGATAGTGCTGTACCGACAACCAACTTCACCTTGATACCAGTGACTTTTTCAAATGCTGTGATGATTTGATTTCGTGTGAATTGCTCATAGGTACCGCCATAACCGGCCAAGACAACTTCGCTTTCATAGCCAGGCAATTGTGCATGTACCAAGGTCACGCCCATGAACAGCGCAGTCAATACCAAAGCTGTTTTGGCAATATGTCGATGAAACTTTAACAATGCGTTTTTCATAGCGATTCCTTTAATCCACGTTGACAACTGATTCTCACTTCACCTTGGCCGCCATTGCGACGAGCGAGTCATATACTGGCTTTGGTACCTCAATGGTGTTTGCTTTTCTTCTGCGCTCACGATCGGCCTGGGATCGATCAAACGGCATTCTGACAGGACGCGCTTTATCCATAGGACGTGAACTGCGAATGGCATCACTCAACTCGGATACGCGATCTGGGTAGTCACCTTCTGGCATGAGGATTTTGGGATCAATGACAACAACCAGATAGGCCATTTCTGACATGCCCGGCGAAATCACGGGAGCATCACACATTGCACCCAACATTTGCACAACAATTGACAATCCAGAACCACGATGTCCGCCCCAAGTCTTGATCGCGCCAGCCAGTGCTTTTGTGGGATCAGTCGTCGGATTTCCATCAGGGTCGATAGCAACCCCCTCAGGCAACGGTTCATTTAATCTGCGATGAAGTTGAACCTCTCCATGCATGATGGCGCAGGTTCCAATATCCCAAATGACAGGATGGTCTTTTGAGGGAAATGCAAATGAAATGGGATTAGTACCTAACCGACCATCAATTGCGCCTTCAGGGGCAACGACGCCTGGGCCGTTACCGATTGCAAATGCAACCAAATTTTCACGAGTCGCCATTTCCATGTAATATGAAAATAGACCCGAGTAAAAGGTATTTTTTGCACCTACTAAGGCAATACCGGTTTTTTTCGCTTTTGCAATTGCCATTTCTGTTGCTTTATAGGCTACCACATACCCCACGTTATCGCCACCATCGATCAGAGCAGAGACAGGCGACTCGCGTATGACGGAAATAGGTTTACGTTTGTCGCCCTCCTCCTTCAATTTCTCAGCGATAGACAATATTCGAGGCAAACTACCAAATGTAACCCCTCTCATTGCACCATCGATCAAATGATCAGCTGTTATTTCAGCGTCTTCTTGATTGAATTGAATGCTTTTAAGAGCTTTAATTGCTAGATCACGCGCGTCACTTAACGAGAGTTGAATATTCATTTCTTTCCTTGAAAGTTTTTGTTCTAAAATTATTTAGTGGCTCGTCGAAATCGTGGAATGCTGATTTCTTTGTTGATATCCTCAAACACAACCTCTAGCGGCATGCCAATGTAAATATCTTTTTGCGGCGTTTCGATGATGTTGGCAATGATGCGAGGGCCCTCTTCAAGCTGAACAAAAACCACGTTGTAAGGTATGTCTTTTTCAAAACTGGGATGGTAAAGTTTATGAAAAACCACCCAAGAAGCAACCTTGCCTTTTCCATAGGTTTTTTCCCATGCGTAGTTGGTTGAGAAGCAATGTGGGCATACGGGACCGCTAGGCGCCCATGCTTTTTCACAATCTCTGCAACGCTGCAAGCGAAACTCGTGCAGATGCGCACCTTCCCAAAATGGGCGATTGAAGTCAGAAATATTTGGAAGTGGTTTGACCATGTCTTTGTTCATTTTTATCTCCTAAGAATAAGTGAGTCACCGCGATTGGTACCCCATTGAAGCACCTCGGCATTGCGTACTTGGCGTGGACCACATTCACCACGCAGTTGTCGAACCATTTCACAAATGTGATTCCAACCGGACACATGCACTTCAGAGAGTAAGCCACCATGCGTATTCACTGGCAATTTACCGCCAGGCCTGATATTGCCGTCTTTGACAAATTGCCAAGCTTCGCCGGGCTTGCAAAAACCAAACCGCTCTAATGACATCCAGACGATGCTAGACATGGCGTCATAGGTGTAAAAAGCGTCTATGTCTGAATGAGAAACGCCAGCCATTCTGTAGATTTCCATGTCCTTTGGGTGAGGAACAGGATAGTCTTCACTTTGTTGGTTGATGCCAAGACCAGGTCTTGCACCAGTTGCTTCTTCTCGGCCAGCGCACATACCTTGCATACCCATGATGTAGACAGGCTTATGAGGACCATTTTTAGCGCGTTCAGCTGTGGTCACAATCACCACGCAGGCACCACCAACTGTTTGACAATAATCAAACAAATGCAAAGGCTCACAGATGAAACGTGATGCCTGATGCTCTTCAACAGTTAGAGGCTCTTTCATCACCGCTTGAGGGTTCAATAACGCATGCTCACGCGTAGACACACACACATGCGCTAAATCAGCACTGGTGGCGCCATAGCGATCAAAATATTTTTGTGCGCCCATCGCCCATGCACCACCTGGTGAAGTCATGCCATAGTGTGGGTGCTCAAAATGCGCGCCGCCAATTTCTCTGTCGTCCTGAAACTGCCCCTGTGCACCAACCGTTCCTGCTCGCGCCCAGTTGATCGAACAAACACAGGCCACATATTTCGCAAGCCCGGCCTCTACAGCCATCGCTGCGTGAGCAAGAACAGTTGCCATTTGTCGACCATGCGTCCAAGTTTGATCCGAAAAATGAATATCGAGTCCAAACGCTTCCGATACTTGGTCGTAATCAACGCCAAACGGTGTTCCGATGTTAACCAGAAGCCCGTCGACTTCTTCGCGCTTGATGCCCGCATTGTCTAAAGCATTTTTAAATGCAGTGACCAAAGGGACCAATGGGCTGACAGATGCCGAAAGTCTTTCATATTTACTGTTACCAATACCAATGATGGCAGCGGCGTCTTTGAGGTTTCGCATTCTCAGTTCCTTTTGTTAAAGTTGATGAATTCAATGAAGCTTCGCAAAAATGATTGCGACTTCAAAAGCTTATCGACGCGCCTCCAATTCACGTCTCCAAAGTTCAGCCCAGTTATCCAATTGGCGATTCATTTCGTAGCGATCAATCTTGATCAGTCGATTCATTTGTTCATCGCCTGATGGAATTTTTCCTCGCAACGATTCGGGCACGATCACCTTTTTATTGACCGGTGCGGCAACCACACCTTTGGCAATGATCAATTGAATTTCTGGGCTACTCATGAAGTTCACTAAAACTTGAGCCGCTTGCTGATTAGGGCTGTTTTTAATCACTTCAAAATAATTGGTAAAAAATCCTGCGCCTTCTTTTGGAAAAGCAAAATCGATGGGTGCGCCCTTGTCCTTCAATATGTATGCGCGAGGACTACCATTGACGGTTATCCATGCCTGACCTTGCACCAACATATTGTCAAGTTCGGCTGGACTGGTTGCAAATGCGGTTAAATTGCCAGAGGCTTTCAGCGTCTTGAGTTTTTCTAATCCTGGACGAATGTCTTTCTCATTGCCACCCGCCAATTTGGTCATGATCACCAAAAGGTCTTGTGAGTACGCCACATCAAACGAATAAAGCGCTACTTTTCCTTTGAGTCTTGGGTCCCACAAATCATTCCATGATGTAGGCGTTGGTATGCCTGCATCTTTAAAAGCCTTGGAGTTGTATTGCAAACCAGTGGCAATGATATAAACACCGGTACCAATGCCATCAGGGTCGCGTGAGATATCAATCACATCGGCGGAGTGCTTAAAAACACGCGTGTCTATTTTTTCAAATACACCTTGCTGCTTTCCTGCGGCATGTGTGAGTTCATTGGACCAATAGACATCAATTTCTGGTTTGCTTCTAGCAGCCAATATCTTGGCGTAATTGGTCAATGCGGTACCAATGACCAATTTGATTTTGATACCCGTTGCTTTTTCAAAGGGTGGAATAATTTCTGCTCGAACAAACTGTTCAATGGTGCCGCCAAAAGTGGCCATCACCACCTCGGTACCAGCCAAAGACTGAGCCTGTGAATCAGTTGGCTGTAAACCCAATAAAGATAAACCCGATCCAACCACAACTGAATTGAAAACTCTTCGATTGGTATTGATTATCTTGTTCATTGTTCAACCCTTATATGGTTTTATTTGTATGAGTTACTTGCTCAACCAACTGTGGGGCATCACCTTTGATCTGAACACTCATGTTTGAAAATTTGGCAGGAAAGTTAAGCGCATCAACCATCGCAGATCCAGCCTTGACTTTTTGCATCACGTCCATGGCTTTGACTTGTGGCTCTTTCATCAACTCTGAATGGTTCAAATATGCCGAAGCAAAACCACCGTGCTCACGAACCTTGACAACCACATGGTCAGAAGGGTGCTGCTTGAATCCTTTTTCATACTCAGATTTAAGTGTGCGTGCCAATGGGCCCAATCCAGTTGTGAGCCTGCCATTTTTGTCATACCTTGGGTCATCAAGCATGTGACTCATGTTTAAGTCTTTGACAAAATCGGTCCAACCGGCACGACCTTCTGCACCAACGGCACCGCCAAATGCAAAAGTAATGGGCTTGTCTTTGGTAGCCCATCCGCGCTCTGGTGGATCGTAAGCACCGCCCACACGTGGACCCTCAAATGTGTCGGGATCGCTTTGAGCCGCCAGATGAACCGTCTTCATCGACAGCAATGAGTTGAGTAACGACAAATCAATACGCTGGCCTTGATGGCTTTTGTTCCTTTCTAACAATGCGGCCAATATGGCTTGAACTGTGAAAATAGCAGTAGAGCAGCCAGCCACATCAGCACCCAATCGAATAGATGCTTCTGATCCTTGACCGACATAACGTGTATAGCCAGCCATTGCTTGCGATGTCAATTCCGATCCAGCCCTGTTGGATAAAGGACCGTGCTTTCCATATGCGGATAATTGTGCAACTACCAACTGGGGATGCCAAGCGCACACCTTTGAATCAACGCGATCAATACCTTTGTCGCGGCATTGTTGTGTAGTCATATCCGTTACAAAAATGTCTGCTTGCAAAATCAAATCTTTTAGAGTTTTATGAGCATTCGAATTACTCGACTTGAGCCAAACGCTTTTTTTACCCCGATTCAATGAAAAGAAAACATTGCTCATTCCATCTTTTAAAAATGGTGCACAGTTCCTGGTCCAATCACCTTCATCAAATTCAATTTTAGTAACCGTTGCACCCAAATCGGCTAGACGACAAGCAGCCATTGGCCCAGCCACGCCTTGAGCCAGTTCTATGACTTGAATACCTTTTAATGGACCTGACTCACTCATGCCATTGCCTCTTTTGGATTGACATTTTTTTTGGCCAATTTGCTCAACACCGCTTCTGTATCTGCCCCTGGTATGGGTGGCGGCAGAACCTCGCCCGGCGTGCGACTAAAGTGCCAAGGCAATCCGCCTACAACAACATCTCCCCAATTTTGGGTACTGATTTGCTCAACCATGCCATTGCTACACACTTGTGTGTGATAACGCAGTTGCTCAAAGTTTTGAGCCATCGCACATGGCACTTGCACACGCTCCATGGCTCGCAACCACCAAATCATGGGGCGCGTTTTAAAAATGGGTTGGAGAATTGCCCTCAATGCATCACGATGAATGACGCGTTGATAATTGGATTGAAAGCGACTGTCATTGGAAAGTTCACTCTGCTCGATGGCAGTACAAAAGCCTTTCCACTGCGATTCATTGTGTACGGTTAAAAAGACTTCACCGTCAAGTGCTTCAAACGCACTATCTGGAACCAATCCATAAGACTGACTGCCCATGGGTTTCGCAACAACACCTGCGCTTAGTAAATCAGAAACTTTGGTGTACTGAATTTCAAGTGCGGCTTGAAGCATTGAAATTTCAACCTTTTGACCCACCCCAGATACTTCACGTTGATACAGAGCCGCGAGAATTGCCTCAACCGCAACAATAGATGTAGTTAAATCAATAAAACCAGTAAAGCGAAACGCTTCAAGTTGATCTCCCTCGTTCCCATTCAAACTGGCAAAACCCGAATAAGCTTGCATAATGAAATCTGCGCAAGCCTCCTTTGCCATAGGACCCACCTCTCCAAAACCTGATACAGAACAATAAACCATTTTTGGATTGATATTTTTTACTGCATCGTAGCCAAGGCCTAATCTTTCAATCACACCAACTCTGAAATTTTGGATAAAAATATCTGAATCAGCTATCAATTGCTTAGCGATGTCTTGATCTGACTTATTCTTAAAATCTAACGAGATATCTTTTTTATTGAGATTCAAGCACATGAAATTAGTGCCCATACCGTGTTGCTTAGGTTCTACCCACCTTGTTCCATCACCTGCTGGTGGTTCAATCTTGATAACCTCTGCACCCAACTGCCCAAGCAAGGTGCCGATCCAAGGGCCTGCAGCCATGATACTTACATCGATTACACGTAAACCGCTTAATGGTCCAGTCATGAATTTGTCTTTCGAATGTTATCTTTTGTTGGAATGTTCATCGTTACTCTGGGGTAAATCGATACCCTTTTCCCCATCGAGATAACCTGCCAACTGAGGGGGCAGGGAAATGGGCAGTACAACAAAGCGACTGAGAATCACAAAATCGCTCCAAAAAATCAATTCTTGTTTTGGTCGCTTGTGGATGATCATAGTCAACGCTTGCGCATAAATTGGGATAACGTGCCTGTAAAGGTGAATGAATCAAATCACCTGTCATAACTGCATGATCAACGCCCTTTCCCAATACAACTGCAAAATGATCGATAGTGTGGCCGGGTGTGGGTAATAACCTCATATGCTCACTCAAAACATGTGAACTCGATACCAAATCTGCTTTATTCTGCTCAATGATGGGAAGCACACTATCTGAAAATGCATCGATGGGGGTCTTGGCGTGTTGGTAAGTCCAATAATCTAATTCATTTTTGGAAATCAGGTATCTGGCATTTGGAAATGTAGGCATCCATTTTCCATTTTCTAATTTGGTATTCCAACCCACGTGATCGGTGTGCAAATGCGTACACATCACGTAATCAATATCCTCTACTCTCAAGTTTGCTTTGGCTAACGCATTCATATAGTGATCGTCATTTTTTAAATGCCATCCAGCACGCAAAGGTCTTGACTTATGGTTTCCTATACAGCTATCGATCAATACATTGTGATGCGGTGTCTTCACCACATATGATTGAAAACAAAAAACAAAATCATTAGTCCCAGTAAGTAACGCAATCGGCTCTAACCAATGGCGATTCTCTTCAAGCAACTCAGGCTCCAAACCTGCCAAAAATTGAAATGCAGGACGCGTACCGACCTCTTGCTCAACAATGCGGTGGATAGTCATATCACCAACTTGATATTCAGTAGACATGGTCAATTCTTTTTTCTAATAACTTCAGTGGTAATTGCTCACCTTCTGGGAAAGGGGCTTGGGATACATTCAATAACATGGCAACCGTGACATAGGTACCACTAACCGCCATCAAGTCCACCACCTGTTGCTCACCAAGTACGTCAATCGCCTGATTGAAAATATCATCCGGCACAACGTGATCGACTGACAGAGCCATACAAAAATCATAAATAACCGATTCCTCGATAGACATGTCTTCGGGTCGATTACCTAGACTAAGTGATTGAGTTAGGGATTGGGAAATTCCATGTTTCAAGGCCAATGGCAAATGTGCACGCCACATCAGTTGAGCGGTCCAAAGTCTCGCCTGAATGAGGATGGCCCACTCGTTAAGACCTGTGGGTAAAGACGATGAGAATCTCAGATAGTCAAGCAACTGCTTGAGGCACTTGGCCATGACAGGGCTTCGTAACATGGCGTTGTAAGGACCGCCAATTCCACTGCGTGAAATCTTAATAATTTGGTCAGCAAGTTCCTTTGCTTGGGGCTTAAGTTGATCAATAGTTAACTGATTAAATCTTGTCAAAACTTTTAAACCTATTTTAATAATACAAAAAAAGTCAACCTCAACTATGCACAATAAAGAATATAATCATAGTATTTAAAAGAGTCAATCGCCTAAAGGCTAGGGTATACGCCAAGAATGGGTATTTTTACTGTACTTTTATATCTGCAAGCTTAATAATGCTGCTCCACCGAACTGCATCCTCATCCATTATTTTTTTAAATTCATCTCTTGTATTGCCAGAAGGAATAACACCTTGAACAACTAAGCGATCTTTCACTTCGGGGGATAGTAATGCCTTTACAACCTCTCGTTGCAACCACTCCAAGGCTTCGATGGGTGTACCTTTTGGAGCCGTCCACCCAAACCAATTTCCTGCACGATAACCTGGCAAATCCGATTCGTCGACGCTGGGTATACCGGGTAATCCAGGCGATCTTTGAGGGCCAGCAATTGCAAGTGGCTTAGCTTTACCGGCCGCAATTTGTGATGAAATAGGCAAAATACCAAGCATGATCATATCAAGTGAACCCGTTAATAAACCTCCAATAGCCTCACTCATACCACGATAAGGCACATGAACAATATCAACACCTGCCTGGCGCTTAAACAATTCATTGGTGATATGGTTAATACTTCCAAGTCCTGCAGAACCATAGTTGAATTTTCCAGGATTTAATTTTGCAAGTTCAATGAACTCTTTTAAGTTTGAAACCTTTAAATCGGGTCTGACAATAATTAAAAACGGCGACTGCGCAAGTATAGTGATGGGCTGTAATGCATCGGGTGTATGCCAAGGCAAATTGCCATGTAAGGCCGGCATCATGGTGTAAGTTGTGTCAGTAAGTACCAATGTGTATCCGTCAGCAACAGCCTTGACACCTGCCTCATAACCTATACGACCTGCCGCGCCTGTTTTGGCTTCAATGATAAATGCTTTTCCTGTATTTTCAGAAATTTTTTGGGTAATAATTCTTGTGACAATATCACCTGAACCGCCTGGTGCAAATGGATTAATGATACGAATTGTTTGATTTGGATATTGCGCAAATACATTGCAACATAACCAATATAAAAATACTAAAAAAATGGTTTTAATTAATTGCATGGTAGGTCAATTTAACAACGATCAATATCTATAACTGTTATCAAGTGAATCCATCCATCTAAGCATTGCTGGCCATTCTTTTAATTTCCCTTCATCTTCAAGAACATTCCATTGCTTCGCAGCACGTTCACAAACATCTGGCGTAGGCATTAAAATATTTTCAATACCTGTCGCCTCTATTTTTAATTGAGAGTTAATAGCCGACATGAGGTAGTTAAGTCGTGACATAGCCTCAGTAATAGATCTGCCGACCACTAGCAATCCATGATTACGCATAATCATTACTTTACTTTGACCTATATCACGTGCGATTGACTCACTTTCATCTAATTCTGCTACGCCATGGTAATCATGATAACTGATACTTCCATAAAATCTCATCGATGCCTGTGACATAAAACGCAAGCCATTTTTATGAGCAGACAAAGCAATGCCGTTATCTGTATGAATATGTAAAACTGAATTAACATCACTTCGTGATTTTAATATTGCCGTATGAATAGCAAAACCCGATGGATTAATTTCTGAGGATCCATTAACTAGATGACCATCTAAATTAACTTTTTGAAGATTGCTTGCAGTAACCTCCTTAAACATTAGATCGTTGGGCTTTACTAAGAAATGCTCAGGCTCGTTGGGCACTCGGCAAGTGAAGTGATTATAAATTAACTGCGTCCAATTGTAGGCATCTGCAACTCGGTGGGCTGCTGCTAAGTCGACACGTGACCTGCCCCCTTTTGCCATACCAATCATGAGTTGGAAGTCCGAGTTAAGGTTAATCTAAATTTGAATTGATGGGTTCACCTTCATTGGCAGCGCGCTGCCGATGAAGGTGGGCGAACTCAGCAGG
>Ga0214919_10005105_pt1 | contig 18824 bp, 23 predicted proteins | sample LL1503_MetaG_FD_177994 | JGI IMG/M metagenome (GOLD analysis project Ga0214919, IMG submission 177994) | Freshwater microbial communities from Lake Lanier, Atlanta, Georgia, United States - LL-1503 | ecosystem: Environmental > Aquatic > Freshwater > Lake | place: USA: Georgia | collected...
ACTAAAGCAGTGCACCATTTCCAAATCTTATCCTTATCCGGTTCTGACATGTTTTTCCAATGCTTGTCAAAAATCCAGAAAGCAAACGACATTTCTGTAAACTTATTCTGAAGCACATCCTTTCCCAACTTAATCATCGCCTCTTCATCCTTAGCCAAAACCGGTTCGCGAAAGGTAGGATATATATTCTTCATAAATAATGTCAGCAGTAACCGAGGATTTGAGGAGTCAATTGCTTTTAGACCTTCAGTTGCTAAGCCAATATCACGCTCCTCTGGATACGAATCTGATAGCATTTCAAAAAATCCTATCAAAGTCTTGCTAAATCGCTTCAAAGGCGAAACCTGTTTATCCATGTTCAGATACCTATTTTTACTTTATGCTAGAAACTTTAAGCAATTTACTTACGTCCAAAAGGGGCAGGCATGTCTTGGTCGCGTTTTTTCTGAAAATCCTCATAGGCTCTATCCATGGCCAATTCCTTCTTACTCCGTTGTGATTGAGCAGCAACAACCTGACCTGCTGTCTGACCACCAATTCCAGTTATATTTCCCGTACCTTCTTGCAGTTGACCAAAATTCCGAGGAATAGGGTCAAATCCCTGTCCCTTTCCCACATCAAACTGTTGACCGAAAAAACTGTAAGAATCCGACCATTTTCCTGAAGCCAATTCATTTCCATAAGCAACCGGCTCAGAACCACCCGCTGCTCCTTCAGGGCTAATTGGAGCCGCCCGCCCTTCTTGTAGTTTTCTCATTGAGAGCCAATTGAATACTTCAGCGTCCGTACGTGGTCCTGTCTCTCCATCAATAATAAGTGTAGGCACAGCAGTTAGCCATTTTTCGGCCATTCCCTTCATAACAATAGGCGGTTTCTTGCCAGAAGCATCCGCATCCACACAAATAAATTTAAATTCAGATAAATAACCGGCTCTTTTTACTTCTTCAATAAATGATTGCGAGAATCGGCATTTCTCGGAATAAAAGCACAAATGTGGCATCCCTTGTTTAGATGACGATTTTGATAGGGCAATACTTACGCGTGTTTGCCAATAAATTTGAACATATTCCTATGAATAAGATAAGGCAGAATGTTTAGCAATTATACTGAATCGGGTGCGCCCTTAATGACAGATTCTGCCCGGAAGGAGCGGGCATCTTTCACACTAACACCTAGTCATACAACTCTAGCAAATACTATTGTGCGTGTAATTCAATCAAAGGTGCCAACAGTGGGTTTTCGTACAGAACCACCTGAGCAGTCGGAGGTTCATATTCAGGAGAATACAACGCCTCTCCCGAACGAAATGCTGGCTCATCGCATTGGTATGATTCCTATTTCTGTTGCTGCAATTGATGATTTTGACCCGAAGAAGTATCGTGTTGAACTTGATATTGCGAATCCTACACAGGAATCTCGTATGGTTACAACGGCAGATATGCATGTCTTCATTCAGGATGCTGAAGGCTGGAAGGATTTAGGGCCGGAAGGAACTGCAGCATGGTTTCCAGTTGATGCGATTACAAAGGACCCGATTATGATTACTCATCTTCGCCCACAGTGGTCAGCAGATAGTCTGGAAAAGATTAAGTTTGTTGCGTATCCAAGCGTGTCAACGGGTGAAGAGAATGTTCGTTATTCTCCTGTATGCCAGTGTTCCTATGGTCTAACGATTGACCCTGACCGTGGACGGCAGGAGGAGTTCTTTCAGAATTGGCTGAAGGAGTCAAAGAAGATTAATGAACAAAGTCAGGTGAATCCTGCCGTGCTTAATAATCTGAAGCGGGAATGGGCAACACTGGAGATTCAGCGATGTTATCTGGTAGATGATCAGAATGAACCGTATAGTTTTGACTTTGAGATTGAGACTAATGGTCTTATGAGTGTTCCGGCTGTTGTTCATCGGGGTATTCGGGAGACTAAGAAGATGCTCCAGCAGTATCAGACTCTTGATATGAAGCTTCCAGCAAATGTCCGTATTCAGCCTGCTTTAGGTCATCGTAAGGGGGTTGATGTTATCTTTGATAACACGGAGGACCATACATTGGGAAATCTTCTTCAGACGTATCTGGTTGAGCGTCATATCATGGCGGATGCCGCACCTCGTCTGACCTATGCGGGTTATAAGATGGGCCATCCTCTCAAGAAGGAACTGACAGTAGAAATTGGAGCTGAGACTGATACTGATATGACCGCACGGCGCGCAATTGTAGCAGTTGTTCGCTTTCTATTGGGTCTGCTGGATACAATGGAGCGTGATTGGCTAACAATTACGGGCACTGCGGAACAACTTCAGGCTCTGCCTGCTCCTTCTCCTCCGAATAGTCGCTCTACCAACAACGGTTCTTCCAACAACGGTTCTTCCAACAACGGTTCTTCCAACAACGGTTCTTCCAACAACGGTTCTAATGAGGAGATTGCACCTGCCCTTCCTCCTGTACCAGAACCTAAGGCCCGAAAGGGCCGTGGCCGCGGAGGATTATAAATATATAGTATAGAGGTCTAGAATGATGCAAGAAATCTCATTATTACTTTTACTTTTTGTTGTGCTTTTCATTGCTCAACTATTTCCCCGCAGATTCCTATATGAAAATTTTGCCTCCAGCAATGAAAAATTCCCCTCTTGCTCATATCAAACGTCCTCTGATTACAATGTAAAGAAACGCGAATTAGATGTTCTCTTTCAAAAGATAGCAGCGATTGAGACAGATGTGCAAGAAGGAACAGGCCGCATCTATAAATCTATCGCTATTCCGTATTCCACTGAGCAAGATATAGAGCCCGCTGCTGTTCTTGTTGGCCGCTGCCATAAAAAAGCAATCCGGCAACGTGATATTGAGTTAGCAACTGACCGCTATCAAATCCGGGGTGAACAATTAATTAAGGCACTCAGTGACTATCATCCCCAGTATGCTGATTCTACTCGTTCTTCCCTGCTTTCCAGCATCGGGTCTCTTAAGGCAACCATGTTAAATAAATGCCTCAAGGAACAACCCCGCCTTGACGTACCGGATGGTGTACGTGACCCTGCGTTCTTTGAACCACCCGCATTAGAAGCACTCCGTGCTACATCCACATTTATGAGTGGACAATAATAATAAATATCATTAAACCAGCAGCTACCCAGAAACTCTTAATGGGTTTTGCGATTGTAATCACATTTACAATCACATGATTCCAAAGCCAATAAATAATGTTTACATCAATGGCTAAAACCACAAGTAGAAGTGCTAGAAACGTAAAAGAATACGCAAACCCAGGATTTTGTAGACCCGTATCTAAAACCCGATTAGTAAAGGCTTCTCTGAAATCCATCTTTACAACATTGTCTACTAAAGCACTTGCCATGCGGACTGTCATTTCTACTAATCACGCTCTAATTTAATATTCTCCTTGTTCCGTTTTCCCCGATGCTCCTCCAGAAAGTTAAAAATCTCAGTTGCCTTAATAATATCACCCTTAAAGTATTCTGTTAGTTTAGAAATAATAAATTTCTTTCCCATCGACTCCTTCGTCTGCTTATTCTGATATAGAATCGCACCACTCTTGATATTTACCCGAGCGATTTTATGACCTTTCATTGTCTTTGTAATAAGTCCTTGTAAGATGCCCATACGCTTTCTCTTTTCCCGCACTGCAGCACTTAATACTTTTAGATCTTCTTCAAGAGTTAGCCACTCTTTAAGATAATTCGGTAAAACTGAAATTTCGGGAATATCTTCTGCTGGAACTACGGAATTTGCTTGTGGTTGTTCACTCATGTGTGAAATTATATACTCGTCCTGACTCATTACTCTACTATCTCCTTAAATTATTATATCTTAGCCGCACCCTAAATAAATTTGAATATGTGCGCTCAAAGCACAGGCAGCAGCACAAATGGAATCAGCCGAAATACAGGACACGCATACCAGACAATTCTTCATTCGGCTTTTAGCAAAACGAAGAGACTATATTTTACGCCAACTTGCCTCGAAATATCCCGAGAAAAAAGGACGACTAGACTCCATTAAGGGTTATGCCCTTCAGCATGAATTTATTGAACCGCACGTTCAAGAATTAAGGGAAGTGGAGTTTTAAACGGTCACGTACACTTGTTCGGCAAATATAGCATAGACTCATCTGCTTGTTAATACAGCCAGAACAAAATGTATGTCCGCAAGGAATCATTGCGTGAGTTACATCTGCTACGGCACAAATACAGCACATGGGAGCAGCAGCCGGAGATGTAACACGTGTTATCTGAATAGTATCATAAAGTGCTATCCATCGCTTGTATGTAATCATAAAAAGAACAAAGTCGCTGCTGATATCATTATTTTTAAGAACAGCAGCCAGATAATTTGCCGTGGGTTCTGCTAGAGCAATTAATTCCGCATTAGCTTCAATAAGCATAAGTGCTTGAACTTTGTCCACAAGTTGATTCATTTTACTAATTTTTTCCTGTAGGCGAGCATCTATCAAAAATAATTCTTTAAGAGTTTCACTATAAACTCGTGTTAGTTTTTTCTGTGATTCCTTAAATTCATTTAATTGTAATCCTAAATCTGTTTCTAGTTCTTCCACAACAGAATTCATACTGATATCCCATCCAAGTTCAGGGAAATAAGCACGACCTGACGAAGGTATATTAGACATTCTAGCAATTAGTCCTTTCATTTTGACAACAGTTTCCTGGTCCTTTTTCTCAGAGTCTCGTACTAAAAAATCAAAGAATGAATCATTAAATCGTGTGACTGTTTCCTTTATCTTCTTTCGCCACACGCGAATCCAGTCTCGTTCGTCAGCAGCAGTTGCACCTTGAACTTCATTCATAAATCTCTGCTGGGCTCCACGTACATTAGCAAGATTTGTAACTAGACGATTTGATTCACTGGCACCTCCAGATCCCGCATTCAAATCCATAAAATCGGCTGGAGCAAACATTCCTACAGCATATTCCATAGGATGAAGGGGCGGTGAACCATTCATTCTCTTGTCAGCAACGAAGTTAAAGTTCTATTGTTTCCGCAGCCTCTGCTTCTGTTTGAACCGGTGTGTGTAAATGACAGTATCCTGTAAGTGTTCTCTTCCGACATTTCTTTCCACCAGCGGTCATCCCTTTACAACGAGTAGAACGTTCCTTTTTTGGCCCAACACCACGTGATGACCTAGCAACCCGAGGTAACATAACAGTGTAATCGCAGATTAAACAAATCTTTTTATTCGTGCTAGATTTCAAGCAGGTTCGGTGATATTCATGTCCGTGCCAACACTTATATTCACCCGAGACTGCTTCACCACAGACCACACAGTCTTCCATTCACTGCTTTAAATTATTTACAGGGGCTTAAAATAGGGGATGGAAACGCCATCACGAGAACAACTGCTGGAAAATCTTCGGGTCTCCGAACAAGAAATAAAAGCAGAACCAAATGTTTTTTTTGGAGGCCTGCGTAAAATTCTTCTAGGATGGGCACATTTATATGAAGCAATTACAATCCATAGACTTCCTGTAGCAAAAGCAGCCCAAATTCTAGCAATTGAATTAGATATATCCGAGGCTGATGCAAAAGAATTTACCGCTATGTTTGCGTCTATTGATTGGTCAGAAGCTGCAGCTAACAAAGAAGACCGTAAACAGCACGGCGGCGGTGGCATGTTTGCAAACATGATTCAAAAGTATCCGTGGATAGAAGAACTCATCTTTGAAGTAAAAGATATTTGGGCAGGTCTTAAAATAATGCCTCCGCAACGTCATGCGGGTGACCAACATCTTGTCCACATGGAATATAATTTAGATGACATTGTGGGCGGCGGCCTGTCAACACTAACAGCCCTTGACCGTATAAATGACGCAGTCTCTCGTCGTATTGGTGTATGGGCAATTGACAAGGCAAAACCATTCGTATCTCCAACAATGCCTCTGCCAACTCAATTAGCCATTTCTCTTGTTCTTCTGCTGGTTGAATTAATTCGCATGATTTTAACCATTTTACCTGACGTCTTGTTTAATTGGATTTCGCCCGCTCTTTCAACTATAATGGCATTCATTGAATTAGCCCGCGGTGACTGGAAACACGCCGTCCTAACTTTATACGGCTCTGTTAAATCAGGCTTTTGGTCCAGCATGCGATGGAAGATGGTTCTAAATACATTAACACTCGTAAGTCCCGAAACAAAAAATCAGGTTCTAGCAATAGCACTCAATACTCCGCGTGATATTGGTCGTGCGTTTGTCTGGTGGCTTGTCACGTTTGTTATGCCTAAACAAGAAGCAATCGCAAAAGTCCGCGACCTTTTATACGTTGTTACAGGCACACCCGTTTCGGGTATCATGCGTCTTGAAGTCCAAGACTTCTATAAAATCCGCACACTTTTCAGCGATTCACCCATTTTCTGCTTGACACCTGTTCAAGTTGCTATTCGGAAAATTACAGAGGGCGACCCATGGTATATTTATCTTCTGCCGGAATCAATTATAAAGAAAGTACAGGTTGCTGTTCCGTGGCCCTATAGAAAAGCCGGTTCTATTGTTATTAAAAGTCTTGTGGGTGTTCCTGTGATTGCAGAGCCCCAAATACTTGACGCCAAGTGCGGGAAATCTACAGTACTCCGAATGTACGAACTTCTTAAGAGAGTTTTGGATAATAAAGATAAAATTAAAACAGTTTTACCAGACCAAGCAAAACCGCAATGGCAAAAATTCATTGATGCGTGTGAATATATTGATGCTCCCGATAAACTCTTGGATGATGCGAAATTAAGCATGGCGGAAGCGTTTGGACCTCTTCTTCAACTCAAGGAGGCCAATGGAATTCGCGGCTACTTTCAAGATGATTTCTTAAAACAACTGGAAAGCTTCGTGCAGTCAAATGACAAAAGAGGATTCAAAACATGGATTCATAAATTTCCGAAAGAACAGATTTTAAATTTAAATGCTTCAGTTAAATTGCTAGAGCCCTTAATCATGCTGGAAACAGGAACCTTCGCCAAAGAAATGTCACCTGTTCTAAAAAAAGTCGCAAAAGCTTCTCTAAAAGAGCAAGCGGCCATGGTTGACCCCCTGTTATCAGCATTATCTCATATGGATAATCCGGGGCAAATCTTAGATAAACACGGTATTACAATGACGGATATCATCGCTCCAATTGTAGATAATCCCAAAATAGCAGAACTTCTAAATTCCAGTTTTCTTAGCACTCTAAAACAAACAGCCGGCACAAATGATAAAATACGCTTTGTTCGTTTTGTCTCCAATTATCCCAAAGAACAAATGTTTAATTTTAAAAACCCTAAGAGCTTTTTGGCTCTTCCGTCACTACTGCAGGAGATTCAGAAGAAACCTCTGCCACCAAAGCTACAGGCGGCTCTGAAGAATTTTGCTTCTCCCGCTCCTCCTTCGCAGCAAGGAATGCTGCCTTCTGCTTCGCCTTCACCTCGTCTTCGGCAGCGACAGCCGCGGCAGACACGGAAGCAGTTCCAAGCCCGTGTAAGAACAAGAAAAACTCGTCGCTAAATCCGTAGTGGCAGCCATTCTGCTGCTCTTTATTATCGGCTGCTGCTCTGATTCCGCGGCTACTCGTATTTTGTGCGTGTAACAGAGAAACAATAATGCCCTGCGGTACAATCTCCACCGTGTCCATCTCCCTTCCAGCAAGAAATGCCTCCCCTTCGGCCATGCTAACTGTATTGGGAAATTCACGGGCTTTCCAAAACTCCGTCGTGAATGCCATTGAAGCTTCACTACAGCGTTTAGCCGGTCCCAGATTTAGTGGCGGCACATTGATAGCACTTGTATAGGTGGTTAGGTCATACAAAGGCAGAACACTAGCATAACACGCACCCTTCTTTGTGCTGGCTAGCCAAGCAACGCGGTCACGAATCGCATGCGGGAAATACACATCATCGTCGTCCATCATACAGAAATACGCCGTATCTGGATGATTCTCCAACACACGACGAATGCCACGATTACGCTTTCCGCCAATGTGCGTCTTCTTTCCGAGACTTACATACTCAATCTTGAGTCGCGGATTCTGCTCGGCGAATTTAGTTACTTCCACATCTACACGCTTACCGAATGAACCATCGTCCACAATGGTCCATACTAGCCGGTCAAGTGGCCAACTCTGTGCTAGAATTGTTTGGAAGGCTAACTTCATCCAATGGGGACGATTCCATGTTAGTGTGATAACTCCTACTCTAGGAAGCAGGCCATCTGCTCCAACTATAGGCGGCGAAGGAGCAGCACCAAAACCCGGTCGTACAGGCATCTTTTCTAAATCACGGAGCATTGTATTCCACAGAAGCTGCATATGCTGTCTAAAAATAGATGTACGCTCATTGACTGCAGCAATAAGACGATTGCGTGTGGCAAAAACATCATCCTGTGGCATCTCTAGCAGAAGCCTCAGTGCGATTTCAAAAGATTTAGTTCTGAGGGGCCGAGGGGCCGCCAAAAATTCACAGGGTTGCCCATCAGCAGTTATCATCTGTCCATTAGAACCCATCACATCGTCTAAGAAAACACGGTATGCCGGGACATCTGACCAAAGAGGCAGGCAGCCCGTCTGCATCGCATCGCACAAAGCATATCCGAACCCTTCTGCTTGAGACGGAAGCAGGCAGAATTCACTATTACTCAGTGTCTTGAGAACATCTTCGTTACTGATATGTTCGCTGCTCAAAACAATATTTGCTCGGCCTGTACATACAGCATTCAATGTAGCTACAACATCCGCCGAACCCCAGATTTTAAGAAGCGGGGCATTTGCTGGCCAAATAGCAACAACTTCCAAAGCAGCTGCCAACTTGTGCTTGGAAGCTCCGATAAAACAGACAAATGTACGCTGGCGAATCTTCTTCACAGGGGGCGGTAATATAGCAGGAGCTCGCCACAAAAGAGTGAAGACCGGTGACCCGCTGACATCCGTTGTATTAACAGCCTTCGGATAGCGTTGAATAAACGTTGCTCCTTCAACAGCCGCCGTCCACTTCCACTCCTCCTTGTACCACCATTCAGGATTCACCATAAAGAAGTGTTTCCGAGCATAGGGGATTGCTAGACGGCAAGGGACCTCAATATGAAAAGCAACATCTGCCCATGGAATCTTGGTTGTCCGCGGATCTACATGCTCAATCATCAGATTTACATCACTGGCCTTCATGGCCCGCTCCTTCAAAGCCGTCTCAAGAATTTCCACATCGCGGGAAAGTCCATACGCACCGGTTTTCATACAGATAATAAGAACTTTTACGTCCTTCTTGACCATTTACCAGACTAAAAATAACTAGACGCACTATTTTAAGCCAACTACATTTAATATTTAATATACTAATGTCTCAAATGGAACGTGGTCAAATCAATATGTATACGCCGATAGGAAAAGTTCTTTTTGACTTGATTGAGCAAGATACTAGTATTAAGAGTATTTTAGATGTTGGTTCATGGAATGGACTCGGAACAACTCTCTGCTGTGTTCTTGGGGCAACTGCTAGATTGGTATATAAGCCGGTCTATATTATTGCAGTAGAGGCTAATCCCGAATTTTTTGAAAAGGGCAAGCAGGCGTGGGAAAAACGACCGGGAAAGGAAATGATTTTTTTTTATAAGGGACGTATTGCTGAGTCAATGATGACAGATGCTGAGATTAGAGCACATTCAACATTTGATGGTCTTAAGCCGCATTATGATTTATGGTATAAGTCGGATATTAAACATTTTAATGAATCCCAACGCTTAGAATTAAATGGACAAATTGATTTGGCTATTCTAGATGGCGGAGAGTATTGTGGTTTTCAAGATTATTTGGCTGTTCTTAAGTGTAATCCCAAATATTTAGTACTTGATGATTATAAAACAATGAAGAATGACAAGTCACTCGAACATGCTCTAAAGAACGGATTTTCAGTTGTTTTTAAGAATGATGAAAGAAACGGCTCAATTATCCTCCGTCGTACTTGAGACAACCATTATTTTACGTTTCCATTTGAAAACGGGCAGACTAAATGAAAACCATCTTTTTTTCGGCTTGCTGCCGCGAATTTCACGTAAAACCTCTAGTATCATAATAGCCGGGTCATCATCGCCATAAAATGATTTTTCATATTCATCTTTATAATAAATATGAAAAGCAGGCAAGCGTGTTATGTATTCTCTATCTTGTACAAAAGCAGCACTATTAAATTCCCGAATACCAAAATCAATACGATGCTGACTACAAAAAATACGAACACGGTCGAAAAGCTCTTCCAAAGGTGGTTTATTCCAATGATAAACTCCTTCAACTTCTAGCAAATGACTTGCCAAATTGATTGTTTTTTCTTGGTCTTTAAAATCAAGATGCTCGATAATATATGGATTTGTTTGTACCGGTAAAGCCATATTGCCTTAAAGTATTCTAGCAAAAATAGTTTAAGCGACTATAATAGGGGCCCATGGAAATTGTTAAACTTCCATTTATTGAATATCAAGATGAACTAGCATACATGGAGCATTTAGACCATCCTGATACACAGGCAGCTATAAAAGATGAGGCTGCTCGTTGGCAAAAATCAGTTAGCCGATTAAATACAAACAAGTGGCTCAATCTTCTGCAAGAAGCCGAGGAGACGATGCTGGATAAACCCCATTATGAATCGGAAGGTCTACAAATCCGATATTTAGACCATGACCTTAAACATTTGACATATAAGAAACGGGTCTGGCCTTGTATTTATGAATCCTCTTTATTCAAGGACTATTTGCTTATTATTGATGATATCCAGTGGCAAGGAAGTGAACGTAAGAAGTTGACAGCATATAGACAAAGCGATTTATCTGTTGCGTGGACTGTTAATAACGTGGGGTCAATGGCTACGACTAAAGGCCGACTCATTATTCAAACATGTAAAGAAGTTCAACGCTTTTATACATTGGAAGAGGTTGACCTTGGAACAGGAAGTTGTAAGCCTCTAGTGAAAAGCCGTTCGCGGAATCAAGTGGTCCGAGCAGGTCAAATTGTAGGAAATCATTTGTGGTATTTTCAAGAAGGCCGCCGTTTCCGGAATCTATACACGGTCGATTTATCATCTGGTCAAAGTCGTCGTGTAGTTGATGGTAAACGCAATTTGCTTGGATTTGCGTATCCCTATTGGTGGACAGATGAAGTGGTCTACAATGTTCGCTCAACACAAGTCGTATGGAGAGTCACTGAAAATCATAAGATAGCCGATGTATATCCGCTTCAAACAGTTGAAGATGGATTCCTCTGTCAAACAATCACCCATCAAATTGTTCAATTATCCTTGATTCGTCATGGCCAAGAGAAAGTCCTTTTCCAACCCAATACAGGCGGCAAATTACTCGTGCTAGATTCAATGGGTATGAAGTTTCTCTGGTTTTCATCTACGCGGAGAGCCCAGCAGCTCCAAGTTTCTGCGGATTTAACTGTAAAGCTTGAGGCCGCTCCTGACCTTGGTCTTCAAGCAGACTATAATATTTTAGCACGCAAAGGTCATCATATTCCAGCAACAACAGTATACCTAAAAGGCCGAGAACCGCGTGCTCTACTAGCCTATGTGTATGGACACTATGGAATTCCCACACCCTGTCATTTGATTCCACGCTTTTTGCCATTTATACAGCAAGGATACGCTGTTTCTTTTATTGGTGTACGCGGTGGGGGTGATAATGGTTTTGAAGGCTGGGATGCTGCACGTGGTAACAACCGAATGGTAGGCTTACTAGATTACATTGCGGCCATACCCCAGATTCAAGCACTTTACGGAGTCAAACCGGCAAAAACAATATTATATGGCCGGTCTGCTGGAGGATTTCATATTGCAAATGCGATTCAAAAAGTCACAAATCCCCGTCGTTTGTGTGGAGCAGCGTGTGCGGAAGTGCCCTTTGTTGATGTTGTTAAAGGCTGCGTAAATGATGTAATTCCTGTTCTTCGACTGGAAGTGGACGAATTCTTTGACTGCTCGGATTATGACGGATTTCGCGCAGCAGCAGCTTTGGACCCGCTACTAACTGTGCCAGAACCGGGTGTTCCTGTTCTAGCTAGTGGAGGACTTCATGATACGGAAGTTATGTATTGGGAGCCACTAAAGTGGACAACACTTTTACGAAAAAAAGGATGGAAAGTAAACTGCCGGATAGATGCGGAAACGGGGCATTTTATGCAAGGACCCTATAGTTTGGTTAAGAGGGCAGAAGAATCAGCCTGGTTACACTCCTGTATAGGCCTTGATTGAATGGATGACATCCTCATCTTTTGATGTAAAACTCCGCCCAGTAATCTGTGCTGACTTTTGTAGAATTTCCTTGTAGCGATTATCACGGCACATAACCCAGAAACATAGGGCCGCACAATGTAGGTCATGTTTAGCGTCATGCCACGGTCCCGCACCGGAGCAATCGTATGTTCCTGGAATACACGCATCGTGGAGCTGCTTCAGCGTGGGTGCTTTCGGATTACCGTTGCGGTCTGGACCAAAGTTATAGAAACCCTGTGCCCCACGCATAGTACAGAGTTCAAGCTTAATTCCTTCAGCCCATGGTACGAGTTTGGAACGCCATACTCCTGCACGAATAATCTTGCGATCAAAGTCAAGGTTATGAGCTGCTAGAGCATCGCAAGTATCCAAATCATCCTGAAACAACTTGAGGATTGGATTCCATTCCTTACCCTGTGACTGGCACATTGCTAGTTGAATCTTGTGGAATCCCTCTGCTTCCTTTGACCACTGAATACCTGGATCCTGCTTGAGAAGATGGTCTTCCGACTTTAAGAGACGAGGCTCTTCTCCCGCACTAATCTCCCAGATTTCCCAACTAATCTGGAGAATCTCCGGCCATTGCTTCCAGTCAGATTCATTTGCCCACCGACTCCGCGGCAGGCCATTCGTCTCGGTATCTACAAAGAGAAAACGCATTACACTTATCTGTAAAAAATAATCTGGTATCAATGCGTTCAAATTTATTTCGCTGTCCTTAATATAAATGGCTAAGTCAATGAAGAAGATGGGCAAGGGCAAGCGTGGCAAGACGGCGAAGAAGCAGCAGCAGCAGCGTAACCGCCAGCAGCAGAACCGCCAGACGCAGAAGCAGCAGAATCGCAATCGTCAGAACCGCAATCGTCAGAACTGGTTTTAAACGGTTCTGTCTCTAAGAACTGGTTTTAAACGGTTCTGTCTCTAAGAACTGGTTTTAAACGGTTCTGTCTCTAAGAACTGGTTTTAAACGGTTCTGTCTCTAAGAACTGGTTTTAAACGGTTCTGACTCTAAGATCCTAGCCATCCAAGAACATCCTTAACTGGCTTAAAAGACCTCCGGTGCAGGCTTGTAGCCCCGTACTCTTTCAAGCCTTCCATATGCTTTGCTGTTCCATATCCCATATTTGACAGTAAGCCATATCTAGTATCAAGTTCCGGTGTTGCCGTACAAACATCTCTAATCCACCTGTCATGTTCTACTTTTGCTATAATAGAAGCAGCCGCAATGCTCAAGAACTTAGCATCACCCTGAGGAATACAGTATTCTTCTACAATAGAACCTGCCTTTGAGAAATTTACTGGAGTATCTCCATCAATCAAATAGCGTCCAGCAGTAAACTCCAGTTTACTAACAGCTCGACGCATTGCCATCAAATCCGCCTGTAGAATATTTATCTCATCAATTTCTGCTGGTTCCGCATAGCCTGACGCCCAGTCAAGAGCAACTTCCTTGACATAATCATACAAGATATCCCGGCGTCGCTTCGTCAACTTCTTACTATCATTAATCTGCTTGAGTTCCGCCCCATGGTCAAAGATATCATCCTTGTCAAAGGGAAAGATTACAGCCCCGGTATAAAGGCGACCGAAAAGTGAACCTCGGCCTGCTTCATCAATTCCAACTTCTAGCACATCATCCTCCTTATATTTATAGGAAAGCATCTGCGTTTTATGCTGGAATAAAACAACCGAAAATATATTCAATTTTAAGTAGGGATGGTTGCTAAATTAAATATCCGATTTGTAATTGCTTTAGGCGTACTCATTGGTCTTCTCTATGGAATTCTATCACCTGAGACGTTCACATCTAGAATGACTGCTCAGTCTATTGTAGTTAATGGAGCAACAAATCCTATGACCGATGCTGAAATAGAGAAGACACTTGGTGTAGATAAGTATTTACCCAATTCTGAGGAGGATGACAATGAAAATGGTAATTAATAATAGGAATGCATGGGTCAAAGTTGATGTTAGTTCTCGGTTTAACCGCTTTCTATCTTCTGTTTACGTTAACTGTGACAAATGACACATTTTTAGATTACGACCCTTCTTCTACCTTTGCTGCTCAACTCCGCAGACGAGCATTGGAGGGTAATGGCTACGGTGCGGATAATCGGTACAGTAAAGAAAGAGTAAATGCTAAATTTGTTCCTTCTGAAGGACGTGCTTCTCAGCAGTTTGGTTTTCAAACAAATACATTTTGGCTACTAAGTGCTTTTTTAAAACTGTTTGTTGTTCTAGCGGTTATCTTTATAACGATTGGGCTAATTTCTGTTTCTCCTGCTGGAGCTCTATTTTTTATGGCAATAACTCTATCAGTATCACAATTTACAGATACACGGTATAATACAGACGCAATTATACGTACATTTGCTCCTTCTTCATACGAGCCGCCGCGTTTTAATCCACAGCCTAATTATGTTTATGTTCAAGATAATGTTCCGCAACTTTATTCTGCTTTGATACTCGGTCCAGTTGTGATTGTTCTATCATATATTCTTTTAGATAAACTAATTAGATAATGAAGAACTTAACAAAGGCAATTTTAGTATTTGGCCTAAGTGCGTTATTTTATTATGGTGTATTTGGATGTGAACAATTTGAACCTCTAGTTGGACCTAGCTCTGGAACAATAGTTCAATTAAAAGCTGGAAATACTACACTACCGGATGTTTATTTAGCTTTAATGCTTGGCCCTGTAATAATTGTTCTATCGTATATTCTTTTAGATAAACTAATTAGGGAATGAAGCCATTCACACAGGCAATACTATTTTTAGGAGTCATAACACTTGTATTTTATGCCTTAAATCCAGTAGAAGCATTTGACCCTCTTGTTGGAATGAGTCCTGAACAAATGTTTGCTGGAAATCCCGCCTTTGGTATGCCTCCATCAGGAAATCCTGGGTCATTTACGCCGCCAGCAGGACCGGTTGATTTAGCAGGAATTGTATCAAAATACAAAAATTTAACGCCAGCAGAAAAAGAACAATTACATGCACAAGTACAACACCAACGCAAACAATTGGGTTTAGCTAATAGCGGATTTTTTGACAATGGTCTACATCCGGAACTCAATCAACAAAGTGCGATGCCTCCAGCATCGACTCCTGAAGTATCTGATGCGGATAAAGCAGAAGCTGCTGTTAATGCCAGAATGAGCTCCTTAGCAAAGGCTCAACAAATTGCCAAAGAGGGTTCCTCTGTTAAAGCAGGAGATGGAACTGCAATAACATTGAGTGATGTACAGGGTTTAATTAATTCAAATGTTCAAAGTCAATTAGCCAATCAGCCTATACAAAATTGTGGTCTTTCTCGGGCGTATACTCCGACTGTAAATGATTCTCCTAATTTCAATGAAATCCTAAAAGCAGCGGATGAGCAGAGACAGCAGCAAAAAGAAAAACGCCGTGAATCACACAAGCATGCTATAAATACCCAGCAGATGACATATAGGCCTTCAGCACCTGTTACTGCAGCTTCATGCCCACCTCCTGACCCAACAGTTTGGGTAAAGCGTAAGGAAATCCCCTGCTGGAGTTGTAAGATTTAATATATTTTCTTAAAACTAATTTTTAGCAATCTGATTGTTGAAAATAAGTGTTTTTGCCATAGCATTTTCGCTACTTTTGACAGGATGAAGGGTGTCTATTTTTTAATTGCGGTTGCTCTTTTTGTTGCTTGCGCATTTGTTTTTATAAACGAGCATGGGAAATTCTACGAATCGTTTGATGGAACTACTACGGGTGCAATGGCAAATTCACAGACACCTACACCTGGAGCACCCCCTCCTTCTTTTGGAGCAACAGGTTCGGGAACACCCACAACAACAACTTCTAACACAACCCCTTTACCGAGTGCGAATGATACTCCGCAAACCCCGGGTTCAACAACAGCAAATCCTGCTATTAGCACGCCTTCTCAAAATGATATGATGGGCTATATTGATGCTGTAGCAGTATTTGCAATGGGTGTAAATACTGCTGGTGGCAAAACTGCTGTCTTAGCTAAATTATCTCCTGAAGATGTTTCGTATTTCAACACGTTATACACTGATGTTAATAAGATAACACAATATGCGATGGCCCCTGTTACATTTCCCTATACATCTGCTCAAACAGTTCAAAAGACTAAGGAATATACATATGCTAATAAGTACATAACAGTACAATTATCTCAAGTTCCTTCCCATACTTCCACAATGCGTGTATTTGTGGAAGGGTCAATAACGCATGAATTAACTGCTGCTACAATGCCTACCACACCGCCGAATACAATGACAGGCGTTACACCACCGAATACTATGGGAGGAACGGCAACAAATACCCCAAACACAATGGCCGGAATGGGAGGAATGCCGCCAAACACAATGGCCGGAATGGGAGGAATGCCGCCTAATGCTTCTACATTAGCAAATGGTGGCATGATGGGTGGTGGCATGCCAACCGGAAACGCTAATGTGGGACTAAATAGTACGTCACCTTTTAGTAGTCAAACTATGTTCAGCCAACCGGCTGGTAATACAACAACAGTAACGGGAACTGCTGGCGGTCAAGGTAACCAACCTCTTTCTGGCCAGTTTACGATGAATGGTACTAATATGTCTGACTATCTCCCGCACAGTTCAACAAGCCCTGAGATGTTTGCCAAAGACAAGAAGGATGCTGAAATGTGCGATGCGTCTAATCTTCAAGAGCTCATTGGATTAATCAAGACATTTGAAGATGGTTTAAAATCACTCAGTTCAAGTGAACCTGTTATTGTAGCACGCATACAGCAAATAGATAAACTCCTCTTAGACTTAAATGAAATTAAGCAGTCTGTAAAACAAGGAAAATTGGCCCCCGACCAGATTCCTATCCGAGTTGGCGATGCTAGAAAATTTCTGAAACAAAGCAGCAATCTATCATCACAATTACCCAATTTAATTACGTTACCATCTACTCCCGCACAGAAGCCCGCAGACCCTTTGGGAATAATAAATAATCTTCAACCTGGCAATCTGCTAGATATGGCAAAATACTTGAAAGGGTCAATCAGTCTAAGTTTTGATGGAGACCTCTATGTTCGTGAACAGATGGCACAACGTGTGGATAAGATTGTAAATATGCTTCAGACAAAACAGATAACATCTTCTGATGCTCAAAATATCCTTCAAGCACTAACTGCAATACAGGGTCAACTTGGTCCCGCAAAATATCAGGCAACAAATGTATTTAAATCATCATGGCAGCCGGCTGATATTGGAAATGTATCTTTAAAGCCTGGATACATGCCTGATACAGAACAGTTGAATAAAGCATCAGATGGCGGTGACGATGATATTCGTCCTGGCTCTGATTCAAATTCATATTTGAAACGTGCTTCTGCAGCATATGCTGCTTACAGTTATAACGACCTAACAACACCTGATTTCAAGGATAAGTTAGTCAATCTTTGTGCTAATGTGACAAAGGCTGGTCTTGATATGGGAAATATTGGATGTACTAATATTCAGAATGTCAGCCCTGAATATGGATACAAGGGTGCGTATTTAATGGTGTGTAATCGGCTCAAAGATACCTGGGGTGGATCATATCCTCAAATGTTTGGCTGCCCTACATCAAACTAGTTAAAAATTAGATACATACGATAGAATGAACTCAAATCCTGTAAATGTATCAAGTGAAGATTTTCCTTTAATAGGAACATTTATCATGATACTTGTATTTATCTATGCTTGGATTGCGGATACATCTGAACGCAAGGAAGCATTCACTGTTCAAAAGGGCCCGCCTTCCCGTATTGAGACCTTCTATGGAGGTCCTCCTATGGTAAAACCTAAATATCAAGCATATGCTGAATAGTTACTATAGAAAAAATTGAAAAAGCGAATTAGAAATCTTGTCAAGACTTCTAATTTTCCCACATAATCATAGAGGATATGAAGTTTAGTATTAAACTCATCTTTTTAGTTCTAGGTGTATTTGCCCTGGGTTTATTTCTTGGCAGAGTTGCAACTTCAATGTCTAGAGTACAGGAAAATTTTGCGGACAATGATTCAACCTACTGTTATAAATGTAATGCGAAGAAACCGTGTGATTGTCCCTCTGGTTCTGCTGCTGGTTCTGCTTCTGGTGCTCCCGCTCCCGCGGCTGCTGGCATGGCTTCTTGCCCAACCTGCCCACCTATTCCTGATATGTCAAAGTATGTGCTAAAGGCGACTGTGCCTCCCTGCCCTCCTCTCCCCGACCTATCAAAGTACATGTTGAAGACTGAGTGCCCGCCTTATCCCGATATGTCTAAATATGTCTTAAAGTCCTCTGTACCTAAGTGCCCGCCCTGTATTGCTTCTTGCAGTAAACCCTGTAAGATTGGTGAATGCCCCCCATGCCCGAGGCCGCGTTGTCCCGTTGTCAAATGCCCTGAGCCTCGTCCTTGCCAGCCGTGCCCCACAATTTCCCCTGAACGCTGCCCTGAACCGCAGGTAAGTTGTAAAAGTTCTTTTGCGGATGCTGGCTCAGTGCGGCCAATGTTAGCATCTACTTCCAATTTCGGTTTCTAAAAAAATTTTGTTAATGCTAGTTAGAAATGTCTTTGGGT